>ENA-OQIG01000130-OQIG01000130.1-human-gut-metagenome-genome-assembly--contig:-NODE-130-length-42366-cov-2.867255_pt1 | contig 42366 bp, 52 predicted proteins | sample MGYA00242576_ERZ504741 | MGnify/ENA primary metagenome ERZ504741 (study PRJEB26092, sample SAMD00036436) | human gut metagenome | host: Homo sapiens | study: EMG produced TPA metagenomics assembly of... | reverse complement strand
CACGCCGCATCCGGCACGCCGTAAAAAAATCCTCTAACTGCAGTAACTAACGAGTAGCAAAAACGATGAGTCTTAACCTGGTAAGTGAACAATTGCTAGCGGCGAACGGCCTGAAACATCAGGACTTGTTCGCGATCCTCGGTCAACTGGCCGAACGTCGCTTGATTATGGCGATCTCTATTTTCAGTCGAGCTATCACGAATCCTGGGTTTTAGAAGACCGCATTATTAAAGATGGTTCTTACAACATCGATCAGGGCGTTGGTGTGCGTGCAATCAGCGGTGAAAAAACCGGATTTGCTTACGCTGACCAAATCAGCCTGCTGGCGCTGGAACAGAGTGCGCAAGCGGCGCGCACCATCGTCCGTGATAGTGGTGATGGCAAAGTACAGACGCTGGGCGCGGTAGAGCATAGCCCGTTGTATACCTCGGTAGATCCGCTGCAAAGCATGAGCCGTGAAGAGAAGCTGGATATTCTGCGTCGCGTCGATAAGGTTGCCCGCGAAGCGACAAGCGCGTACAGGAAGTGACTGCCAGCCTCAGTGGTGTCTATGAATTAATTTTGGTTGCGGCCACCGACGGCACGCTAGCGGCGGATGTCCGTCCGCTGGTGCGTCTTTCCGTGAGCGTTCTCGTCGAAGAAGATGGCAAACGCGAACGCGGTGCCAGTGGCGGCGGCGGTCGTTTTGGTTATGAATTCTTCCTTGCCGATCTCGACGGCGAAGTCCGTGCGGATGCATGGGCAAAAGAAGCAGTGCGTATGGCGCTGGTCAATCTTTCTGCCGTTGCTGCACCAGCGGGCACCATGCCGGTAGTACTTGGCGCAGGTTGGCCGGGCGTGCTGTTGCATGAAGCGGTTGGTCACGGTCTGGAAGGCGACTTCAACCGCCGTGGCACTTCAGTATTTAGTGGACAGGTCGGGGAGCTGGTGGCTTCAGAACTGTGTACCGTGGTTGATGATGGCACGATGGTCGATCGCCGAGGTTCGGTGGCGATTGATGACGAAGGTACGCCAGGCCAGTACAACGTGCTGATTGAGAACGGCATTCTGAAAGGCTACATGCAGGATAAACTCAACGCGCGTTTGATGGGGATGACGCCGACTGGCAACGGTCGCCGTGAATCCTACGCCCATCTGCCATGCCGCGTATGACCAACACCTATATGCTGCCGGGTAAATCGACCCCGCAGGAAATTATTGAATCCGTTGAGTACGGTATCTATGCACCGAACTTTGGTGGCGGTCAGGTGGATATCACCTCCGGCAAATTCGTTTTCTCCACTTCAGAAGCATATCTGATTGAAAACGGTAAAGTAACGAAGCCGGTGAAAGGCGCAACGTTGATTGGTTCCGGTATCGAAACCATGCAGCAGATTTCGATGGTTGGCAACGACCTGAAACTGGATAACGGCGTGGGTGTCTGCGGTAAAGAAGGGCAAAGTTTGCCGGTTGGCGTGGGCCAGCCAACGCTGAAAGTTGATAACCTGACTGTTGGCGGTACTGCGTAATAATTTCAGTATTTTCAGAAGGATAATTAATCTTTCTACGTGCACGAACGGTCCCCTCGCTCCTCTGGGGTTAGGGTGAGGGGAACCCGTTGGCACAGGTTTGTACAACGTAACAGTACAATATGAATTACTTCTCTTTCCCGCGCCCGTGCATCTCCTGAAACAATTTACCGACCTCAACAAAATAATCCGTCAGCGAGTTGATCACGACCTGTACCTTCAGCGGCAGCTTATCTTTTTCGGTATATAACGCATAAACCGGGCGTGGATCTGACTGATAACGCGGCAGCAGGATCTCCAGCTCCCCACGATTGATCTCGTTGATCACCCACATCAGCGGCACATAGGCGATCCCGGCACCCGCCGTTAGCCAGCGCACCAGCGTCATCGGATCATTAGTCACAAATCTCCCTTGCGGGATCAGGCGAGTCGAGATCCCTTCCGGTGCAATCAGTTCAAATTCATTGTCGGGCCGCACGCTGTATTCAAGCCATGAATGGCTACTTAAATCGGCGGGTTTTTCCGGTATGCCGTATTGTGTGAGATAGCTTTTCGCGGCGCACACCACCATTGGCATCGCGCCAAGACGGCGGGAAAACAGGCTGGAATCCTGCAACGCGCCGACGCGGATCACCACATCCAGACCGTCGGCAATCAGGTCGGGGGCTGGAATTCCGGTAACCAGATTGACGCTCAAACCTGGGTATTCTTTCAGCATTTTGGCTGTCAGCCCGGCGAGAACATTTTGTGCCATAGTTGAAGAACAGCCAATGCGTAGCGTCCGATGGGGGTGTTATTGAAGGCATACAGTTGCTCATGAACATCCTGCACTTCATGAAGCATACGACGGCAGCCCTGGTAGTAAATTCTACCGGCTTCGGTCAGGCCAATGCTGCGTGTGCTACGGTTTAACAGCTTTACCTGCAACTCATCTTCCAGTTTTGACACCGTCTGACTGATGGACGAAACGCTCATCTGTAGCTGTCTGGCGGCGGCGGTAAAAGAGCCAAATTCAACTACTTTGGCAAACACCGACATGCGTTTTAGTCGTTCCATTATTCACTCTGACTTAAAAGTGATTTAGATCACATAATATAGATAACAGCATAACAGTTACGCTAATATATTAAATATCAATCTACAGCAATGTTGCTCTCGCCCGGCTTTCCATGCCCTTCTCTGCGGCGACAGATGCTGAAAATAATAACGCCTGCTCTCTCTATACAACCAAGGTCAACATGAGTCTGTTTCCCGTTATCGTGGTGTTTGGGCTGTCCTTCCCACCGATATTTTTCGAATTGCTTTTATCACTGGCGATTTTCTGGCTGGTGCGCCGGGTACTTGTGCCAACAGGTATCTACGACTTTGTCTGGCATCCGGCGTTGTTCAACACCGCACTCTATTGCTGCTTGTTTTATTTGATATCGCGACTGTTCGTTTGAGGTTGAAGTGAAAACACTAATAAGAAAATTCTCCCGTACGGCCATCACGGTCGTATTAGTCATTCTGGCCTTCATCGCAATTTTTAATGCCTGGGTCTATTACACCGAATCCCCGTGGACGCGTGACGCGCGCTTTAGCGCTGACGTCGTTGCGATCGCGCCGGACGTTTCTGGACTCATTACCCAGGTGAATGTTCATGATAACCAGCTGGTGAAAAAAGGACAGGTACTGTTCACCATCGACCAGCCGCGCTATCAAAAGGCGCTTGAGGAAGCGCAAGCCGATGTTGCTTATTATCAGGTACTGGCACAGGAGAAACGCCAGGAGGCCGGACGTCGTAACCGTCTCGGTGTGCAGGCGATGTCTCGTGAAGAGATCGACCAGGCCAACAACGTACTACAAACGGTTCTGCATCAGTTAGCGAAAGCGCAGGCGACCCGCGATCTGGCAAAACTGGATCTTGAACGCACGGTGATCCGCGCGCAGCGGATGGCTGGGTGACCAACCTCAACGTCTATACCGGTGAGTTTATTACTCGTGGATCAACGGCGGTTGCGCTGGTGAAACAGAACTCTTTCTATGTACTGGCCTATATGGAAGAAACTAAGCTGGAAGGGGTGCGCCCTGGGTATCGTGCGGAGATCACGCCGCTTGGCAGTAACAAAGTGCTGAAAGGGACTGTTGATAGTGTTGCCGCAGGGGTCACCAACGCCAGCAGCACGCGTGACGACAAAGGGATGGCGACCATCGACTCTACTCGTAATGGGTGCGTTTGGCGCAACGTGTTCCGGTTCGTATTCGTCTCGACAACCAGCAAGAGAACATCTGCTCGCGGGCACCACTGCTACAGTGGTGGTCACTGGCAAACAAGATCGCGACGAAAGCCAGGATTCGTTCTTCCGTAAAATGGCCCATCGCCTGCGTGAGTTTGGTTAATCACGATGGGTATTTTCTCCATTGCTAACCAACATATTCGCTTTGCGGTAAAACTGGCGACCGCCATTGTACTGGCGCTGTTTGTTGGCTTTCACTTCCAGCTGGAACGCCACGCTGGGCGGTACTGACAGCGGCGATTGTTGCCGCCGGTCCGGCCTTTGCTGCGGGAGGTGAACCGTATTCTGGCGCTATTCGCTATCGTGGCTTTTTGCGCATCATCGGCACATTTATTGGCTGTATTGCCGGACTGGTGATCATCATTGCGATGATCCGCGCACCATTATTGATGATTCTGGTGTGCTGTATCTGGGCCGGTTTTTGTACCTGGATATCCTCGCTGGTACGAATAGAAAACTCGTATGCGTGGGGGCTGGCTGGTTATACCGCGCTGATCATTGTGATCACCATTCAGCCGGAACCGCTTCTTACGCCGCAGTTTGCCGTCGAACGTTGTAGCGAGATCGTTATCGGTATTGTGTGTGCGATTATGGCGGATCTGCTCTTTTCTCCGCGATCGATCAAACAAGAAGTGGATCGAGAGCTGGAAAGTTTGCTGGTCGCGCAATATCAATTAATGCAACTCTGTATCAAGCATGGCGATGGTGAAGTTGTCGATAAAGCCTGGGGCGACCTGGTTCGACGCACCACGGCGCTACAAGGCATGCGCAGCAACCTGAATATGGAATCTTCCCGCTGGGCGCGGGCCAATCGACGTTTAAAAGCGATCAATACGCTATCGCTGACGCTGATTACCCAATCCTGCGAAACTTATCTTATTCAGAATACGCGCCCGGAATTGATCACTGATACTTTCCGCGAATTTTTTGACACGCCGGTAGAAACCGCGCAGGACGTCCACAAGCAGCTCAAACGCCTGCGGAGAGTTATCGCCTGGACCGGGGAACGGGAAACGCCTGTCACCATTTATAGCTGGGTCGCGGCGGCAACGCGTTATCAGCTTCTCAAGCGCGGCGTTATCAGTAACACAAAAATCAACGCCACCGAAGAAGAGATCCTGCAAGGCGAACCGGAAGTAAAAGTAGAGTCAGCCGAACGTCATCATGCAATGGTTAACTTCTGGCGAACCACACTTTCCTGCATTCTGGGAACGCTTTTCTGGCTGTGGACGGGCTGGACTTCCGGTAGTGGTGCAATGGTGATGATTGCGGTCGTGACGTCACTGGCAATGCGTTTGCCGAATCCACGCATGGTGGCGATCGACTTTATCTACGGGACGCTGGCCGCGCTGCCGTTAGGGCTGCTCTACTTTTTGGTGATTATCCTAATACCCAACAGAGCATGTTGCTGCTGTGTATTAGCCTGGCAGTGCTGGGATTCTTCCTCGGTATAGAAGTACAGAAACGGCGACTGGGCTCGATGGGGGCACTGGCCAGCACCATAAATATTATCGTGCTGGATAACCCGATGACTTTCCATTTCAGTCAGTTTCTCGACAGCGCATTAGGGCAAATCGTCGGCTGTGTGCTCGCGTTCACCGTTATTTTGCTGGTGCGGGATAAATCGCGCGACAGGACTGGACGTGTACTGCTTAATCAGTTTGTTTCTGCCGCTGTTTCCGCGATGACTACCAATGTGGCACGTCGTAAAGAGAACCACCTCCCGGCACTTTATCAGCAGCTGTTTTTGCTGATGAATAAGTTCCCAGGGGATTTGCCGAAATTTCGCCTGGCGCTGACGATGATTATCGCCCACCAGCGCCTGCGTGATGCGCCGATCCCGGTTAACGAGGATTTATCGGCGTTTCACCGACAAATGCGCCGCACAGCAGACCATGTGATATCTGCCCGTAGCGATGATAAACGTCGTCGGTACTTTGGTCAGTTGCTGGAAGAACTGGAAATCTACCAGGAAAGGCTACGCATCTGGCAAGCTCCACCGCAGGTGACGGAACCGGTTCATCGGCTGGCGGGGATGCTCCATAAGTATCAACATGCGTTGACCGATAGTTAAGTCAAAACCGACGCCAAAAGCGTCGGTTTTTTCATGGCTATACTTAGCGATGCACGGCAGAACTCGCCGCGAAACGTGACGGTGGCAACAGATGAATATTTATACCTTTGATTTTGATGAGATTGAGAGTCAGGAGGATTTTTATCGTGACTTTAGCCAAACCTTTGGTCTGGCGAAAGATAAGGTACGCGATCTCGACTCACTATGGGATGTGTTAATGAACGATGTCCTGCCGCTACCACTTGAGATTGAATTTGTTCATCTGGGAGAGAAAACGCGTCGCCGTTTTGGCGCGTTAATATTGCTGTTTGATGAGGCAGAGGAAGAGCTGGAAGGCATTTGCGTTTTAATGTTCGTCATTAGCGCAAAAAAAAGCCCCCGAACCGGGGGCAATATCGTCGGACAAGACGATGAGGGTTTATTTGTACAGTTCAGCCGTAGCGTGCCAGGTGTCACCGCTACGAGCTTCAGTAATCTGGTAGGCCGTTGCGCCTTTCTCTTCCGCTTTTTTGTTCAGCATTTCACGCATATCCATTGGCGAAGACGCCACACCACTTACGGATACGGTCCCGATTGCTTCACGATTTTGTGCTTGTGCAGCATCAATGGAGTCGGCAGCGAATGCACCGAAAGAGAGAACAGAAAGTACGCTTAATGCAGCAACAGTGGTTTTGATTTTCATGATTTTTACCTCGACATAATCTTTTAGCTGGGCCTTTGTTTCGTGACCCATATCACAAAATCAAGTATACACTAATTATTGAGCTAATTAATACCGCGCTAACTGTTTCAGTTGATACTAAAGTGTTAAAAATGTGAATTTTAATAACAAAAAAGAATTAAAAATACGGTTATTTATCGTTAATTCTAGTTTTTTCAATTAGATAATGAATTTTGCATAATGTGCTTTTTTTACCTTATGTATTCATTGTGTGAATGACATGTCGCAGTAAAACGCACTATTCGTTAAATTAATCGCAGGGGAAAGCAGGGGGTTGAGAGGGATAAGCAACATTTTCCCCGCCGCCAGAAGCGACGGGGCAGAGATTAAAGCTCCTGGTCGAACAGCTCTAAAATCGCTTCATACAGGTCTTTGACGGTGAAACCGTTAGCAGGGGTGGTAAAGATGGTGTCATCGCCAGCGATGGTGCCCAGAATACCTTCTGCTTTGCCCAGTGAGTCCAGCAGGCGAGCAATTAACTGCGCCGCGCCAGCTGGTATGAATCACGACAACTGCATCGTTGTAGTCGATATCCAGCACCAGATTTTTCAATGGACTGGAGGTGTTGGTACACCCAGTTCAGCTGGCAGGCAGTAAACCATTTCCATTTTGGCATTGCGTGTACGTACAGCACCAAACTTGGTCAACATCCGCGAGACTTTAGACTGATTAATATTGTCAAAGCCTTGCTCCTGCAACGCGGCGACGATTTCGCCCTGGGAGCTAAATTTCTCTTCTTTAAGTAATGCTTTAAATGCTTTAACTAGTTCTTCTTGCTTAGCCGAGCTTCGCATAAGTCACCCGATATGGTGGTTGATACAACATTATTGTGCATACAGATGAATTTTTATGCAAACAGTCAGCCCTGAAGAAGGCTGAAATAATGTTATGAAAGAGCGGGATTTTATCAAATTTCGTTATTGAGAAACATGCCTGCGTCACGGCATGCAAATTCTGCTTAAAAGTAAATTAATTGTTATCAAATTGATGTTGTTTTGGCTGAACGGTAGGGTATATTGTCACCACCTGTTGGAATGTTGCGCTAATGCATAAGCGACTGTTAATTACGTAAGTTAGGTTCCTGATTACGGCAATTAAATGCATAAACGCTAAACTTGCGTGACTACACATTCTTGAGATGTGGTCATTGTAAACGGCAATTTTGTGGATTAAGGTCGCGGCAGCGGAGCAACATATCTTAGTTTATCAATATAATAAGGAGTTTAGGATGAAAGTCGCAGTCCTCGGCGCTGCTGGCGGTATTGGCCAGGCGCTTGCACTACTGTTAAAAACCAACTGCCTTCAGGTTCAGAACTCTCTCTGTATGATATCGCTCCAGTGACTCCCGGTGTGGCTGTCGATCTGAGCATATCCCTACTGCTGTGAAAATCAAAGGTTTTTCTGGTGAAGATGCGACTCCGGCGCTGGAAGGCGCAGATGTCGTTCTTATCTCTGCAGGTGTAGCGCGTAAACCGGGTATGGATCGTTCCGACCTGTTTAACGTTAACGCCGGCATCGTGAAAAACCTGGTACAGCAAGTTGCGAAAACCTGCCGAAAGCGTGCATTGGTATTATCACTAACCCGGTTAACACCACAGTTGCGATTGCTGCTGAAGTGCTGAAAAAAGCCGGTGTTTATGACAAAAACAAACTGTTCGGCGTTACCACGCTGGATATCATTCGTTCCAACACCTTTGTTGCGGAACTGAAAGGCAAACAGCCAGGCGAAGTTGAAGTGCCGGTTATTGGCGGTCACTCTGGTGTTACCATTCTGCCGCTGCTGTCACAGGTTCCTGGCGTTAGTTTTACCGAGCAGGAAGTGGCTGATCTGACCAAACGTATCCAGAACGCGGGTACTGAGGTGGTTGAAGCGAAAGCCGGTGGCGGGTCTGCAACCCTGTCTATGGGCCAGGCAGCTGCACGTTTTGGTCTGTCTCTGGTTCGTGCACTGCAGGGCGAACAAGGCGTTGTCGAATGTGCCTACGTTGAAGGCGACGGTCAGTACGCCCGTTTCTTCTCTCAACCGCTGCTGCTGGGTAAAAACGGCGTGGAAGAGCGTAAATCTATCGGTACCCTGAGCGCATTTGAACAGAACGCGCTGGAAGGTATGCTGGATACGCTCAAGAAAGATATCGCCCTGGGCGAAGAGTTCGTTAATAAGTAATTGATTAGCGAATAATAAAAAACCGGAGCACAGACTCCGGTTTTTGTTTTTTTACGCTGACCTTAGTTGGTCGCCGGATATTCCTGAATGGTGACCTGCAATGTTAACTGTTTATCGTCACGCATCACGACAACCGGGATCACCGAACCAGGGCGAATTTCTGCCACCGTGATCCATCCGTCTCCAGAGCAGAGATGGCCGGTTTGTTATTCACAGAGATAATCAGATCGTTGACCTGGATGCCTGCATTTGCCGCTGGGCCATCAGGCGACACTTCGTTAACTACGATCCCTTGCAGTTGATCCATGCCGCCACTCTGCGCATGTAATGGGGCGATCTCACGTCCACCAATGCCAATGTAGCCACGGATCACACGGCCATCACGGATCAGTTTATCCATAATTTTGGTTGCTAACTGGAAAGGAATCGCAAAGCCGATACCTTCCGGCGTTTCGCCATCGTTACTCTTATCAAACGACAGCGTGTTAATGCCCATCAGTTCTCCCAGCGAGTTCACCAGCGCGCCGCCAGAGTTACCGTGGTTAATGGAAGCATCGGTTTGTAGGAAGTTTTGCCGCCCGGTCGGGTTCAGACCGATTCGACCCGTGGCACTAATAATCCCCTGGGTAATGGTCTGCCCGAGGTTGTACGGGTTACCGATCGCCAGTACTACGTCGCCAATGTGCGGTACGCGACGTGCATTAATTGGAATGGTAGGTAAACCGCCAGTGGCATTAATTTTAAGTACCGCCAGATCGGTTAGAGAGTCAGATCCCACCAGCAATGCTTCAAATACACGACCATCCTGTAAGGCGACGATGATCTGATCGGCGTCGTTGATGACGTGTTTATTGGTGATGATATAACCGCGTTGATCCATGATTACACCGGATCCAGGGTGCGGATCTCAAGCTGGTTGTGAGAGTTGGTGTTCAAACCACGGTTGTAAACGTTAACCACCGCTGGCGCGGCGCGGCGAACCGCCAGATTATAGCTGGCAGGCGTCTCATCGGTACTGTCAAATTGCGGAGTGGAAAGCGGGTTAAGGCTGCGCAGCGAAGGCATGGCAACCAGCAGAATAGCGCCGACAATTAATCCAATCGCAACGGAACGTAAGAGCTTCACAAACATGATGGAGGCGTCATTAAAAAGGGAACGGCAGCAGCATACCACGAGTTAACCGGACATCACACGTAAGCCTGATGCCCGGTTTACGACATTAACGCATCAGCAGATAGATGCTTTCATTGCCGCGTACAATTTGCAGGGCGATGATGGCCGGTTTTGCCGCCAGCACTTTACGCATTTCAGCAATCGAGTTCACCCGATCGCGGTTGACGCCAATGATCACATCGTCTTTTTGCAAGCCAGCCTGAGCAGCTGGGCTTCCTTTGACAACTTCATCGATTTTAATACCTTTGCCGCCATCTTTTAGCTGACCATCGCTCAACGTTGCACCTTCCAGCGCTGGCGTGATCATTTCAGCGCTGGCCGACGAAGAGGTGCTGGTATCGAGCGTCACTTCTACTTCCAGTGGTTTGCCGTTACGCAGCAGGCCAAGCTTCACTTTCGTGCCCGGCTCGGTGGTCGCGATACGAGAGCGCAACTCAGCAAAGCTATTCAGCGGTTTGCCGTTGAGGCTGGTAATAATATCGCCCGCTTTGACGCCCGCTTTTGCCGAGCCAGAACCTGGCAACACTTCGCTGACAAACGCGCCACGCTGCACGTCAAGGTTGAAGGCTTTGGCGATATCGGCACTCATCTCGGTGCCTTTGATGCCTAACAAACCGCGTTGATTTCACCAAAGTCGATAAGCTGCTGCGCCAGTGTTCGCGCCATATTACTGGGGATGGCAAATCCAATCCCGACGCTCCCGCCGCCAGGCGCAAGGATTGCAGTGTTGATGCCAATTAACTCACCGTTAAGGTTTAATAGTGCACCGCCGGAGTTACCGCGGTTAATGGAAGCATCTGTCTGGATAAAGTTTTCCAGACCTTCAAGATTCAACCGCTGCGCCTAATGCGGAAACAATGCCAGAGGTGGCGGTTTGCCCAAGGCCAAATGGGTTACCGACCGCCACGGCAAAATCACCGACGCGCAATTTATCGGAGTCGGCAATAGCGATTTGCGTTAATTTGCTCGGGTTTTGAATTTGTAACAGGGCGATATCGCTCTGGTCATCGCTACCAATCAGTTTTGCATCAAACTCGCGCCCATCATTGAGCTGAATACTGATTTTCTGTGCCTGATTAATCACATGGTTGTTGGTCAGCACATAGCCTTTACTGGCGTTGATGATGACACCGGAACCTAAACCTTCGAAGGGTTGTGCAGGTTGATCCGGTAAATCATCACCAAAAAACTTTTTGAATTCTTCCGGGATTTTCTGTCCCTGACTGGCCGTTCCTTCCACCGTACGCTCACCACTGCCGGAAGCACTTTTTCCAGCATTGGAGCCAGACTGGGGAGAGGGGCCTGATCGGCAACCTGCCTGGAATCGACGCGACGGCCTGAAATGACGCCGAGAGAGTTAACCCGACACTTAACGCTAATGCACTCAACAGCTGGGTTTGTTTTTTCATTATTCCTGCTCTCGTACCTGAAAGATAAGAAAAGAGATTCAAAACAGTTTGATGTTATTGAATTTTCAGACGGCTAACAATGAGACACCAGATTAAATGATAGTCGGGGAGGGAGAGAAGAGGAGGGCGCAATGGCTGCGCCCGAAAAATAAATTAGTCGTGCTTCGCGCCAGTACGCAGCAGGCCTGATGCACCTTCAGAATAGTCGCGAGGCATCTGCACCGGTGCTGATCGTTGCTGGCTTCAGACTCTGCCAGACGATTACGGAACGGGTTTGCTTCAGCAGACAGTTCCGGCAGCAGGCTGCTGGAGCTTTTTGCCATGTGCTGATACAGCTGGCGATAGTCGTGCGCCATGGTATCCAGTAATTCCGCGCTGCGGGCAAAGTGGCTAACCAGCTCTTCGCGATACTCGTCCAGTTCAGCTTTATTCTTTTCCAGTTCGTACTGCAACGCCTGTTGCTGGCGTAGTTTACGATTACCAAAACGCATGGCCACAGCACCAATAATGATGCCGACGACTAACCCAATTAGCGCATATTCCCAGGTCATGAACATCTCCCGTTGTCTTTTGTTTCCGTAGGGTGTTGGCTTCAGGCTCCATGCCTGCGGCTGATTATGCCACTATAACCGTTAATTCCACAGAAGTGGAATCCCGACTGCATATCGCGTAGTGTAGAACGGCCTTTTTTTCGTCAACCGTGAACAACGGCGCACCGATTATTCAAGGAATAACAATAAGATCATGCAAAGCGTTACCCCAACATCGCAATACCTGAAGGCGCTCAATGAAGGCAGCCATCAACCCGACGACGTTCAAAAAGAGGCCGTCAGCCGCCTGGAAATTATTTATCAAGAACTCATCAATAGCAGGCCACCAGCCCCAGGACGAGTGGGCTAATGGCGCGGGTCGGTAAGCTGTGGGGTAAACGCGAAGACACAAAGCATACGCCAGTGCGTGGCTTATATATGTGGGGCGGTGTAGGACGCGGGAAAACCTGGCTGATGGACCTTTTCTATCAAAGCCTGCCGGGAGAGCGGAAACAGCGCCTGCACTTTCACCGTTTTATGCTGCGGGTGCACGAAGAGCTAACTGCCTTACAGGGGCAGACCGATCCGCTGGAAATTATTGCCGATCGCTTTAAAGCCGAAACTGACGTGCTCTGTTTTGACGAATTTTTTGTTTCTGATATTACCGACGCCATGCTACTTGGCGGTCTGATGAAAGCCCTGTTCGCCCGCGGTATTACCCTGGTAGCGACGTCAAATATTCCGCCGGATGAACTTTATCGAAATGGCCTGCAACGTGCGCGTTTTCTGCCTGCAATCGATGCCATTAAACAGCATTGTGATGTAATGAACGTGGACGCTGGTGTTGATTATCGACTGCGTACACTCACTCAGGCGCATCTGTGGCTTTCGCCACTCAACGATGAAATCCGGGCGCAAATGGATAAACTATGGTTGGCGCTGGCGGGGGCGAAACGAGAAATTTCACCAACGTTAGAAATCAACCATCGGCCATTAGCGACAATGGGCGTCGAGAACCAGACGCTGGCGGTCTCTTTTACTACGCTGTGCGTCGACGCCCGCAGTCAGCATGACTATATTGCGCTCTCACGTCTCTTTCATACGGTCATGTTGTTTGATGTACCAGTTATGACGCGGTTGATGGAGAGCGAAGCGCGGCGCTTTATTGCGCTGGTGGATGAGTTTTACGAGCGCCATGTCAAATTAGTGGTGAGTGCAGAAGTGCCGCTGTATGAAATTTATCAGGGCGATCGGCTGAAGTTTGAGTTCCAGCGTTGCCTGTCACGTCTGCAAGAGATGCAAAGCGAAGAGTATCTGAAGCGCGAGCATTTAGCGGGTTAAAACCTGCCACAAATCACAAAAAGGGGTCGATCTTTGACCCCGACTTCTCTATAATCCTGCGACCCCACGTTACAAGAAAGTTTTTTTTCCCAAAACTTTTTGTGTGCTGGCATAGGCTATTCGAAGGGGTAGGTTTGCCGGACTTTGTCGTGTGAACCTCAACAATTGAAGACGTTTGGGTGTTCACCAACGTGTAACTATTTATTGGGTAAGCTTTTAATGAAAACTTTTACAGCTAAACCAGAAACCGTAAAACGCGACTGGTATGTTGTTGACGCGACCGGTAAAACTCTGGGCCGTCTGGCTACTGAACTGGCTCGTCGCCTGCGCGGTAAGCACAAAGCGGAATACACTCCGCACGTAGATACCGGTGATTACATCATCGTTCTGAACGCTGACAAAGTTGCTGTAACCGGCAACAAGCGTACTGACAAAGTGTACTATCACCACACCGGTCACATCGGTGGTATCAAACAAGCGACCTTTGAAGAGATGATTGCTCGCCGTCCTGAGCGTGTGATTGAAATCGCGGTTAAAGGCATGTTGCCAAAAGGCCCGCTGGGTCGTGCTATGTTCCGTAAACTGAAAGTTTACGCGGGTAACGAGCACAACCACGCGGCACAGCAACCGCAAGTTCTTGACATCTAATCGGGATTATAGGCAATGGCTGAAAATCAATACTACGGCACTGGTCGCCGCAAAGTTCCGCAGCTCGCGTTTTCATCAAACCGGGCAACGGTAAAATCGTAATCAACCAACGTTCTCTGGAACAGTACTTCGGTCGTGAAACTGCTCGCATGGTAGTTCGTCAGCCGCTGGAACTGGTCGACATGGTTGAGAAACTGGACCTGTACATCACCGTTAAAGGTGGTGGTATCTCTGGTCAGGCTGGTGCGATCCGTCACGGTATCACCCGCGCTCTGATGGAATACGACGAGTCCCTGCGTTCTGAACTGCGTAAAGCTGGCTTCGTTACTCGTGACGCTCGTCAGGTTGAACGTAAGAAAGTCGGTCTGCGTAAAGCACGTCGTCGTCCGCAGTTCTCCAAACGTTAATTGGCTTCTGCTCCGGCAGAAAACAATTTGCGAAAAAACCCGCTTCGGCGGGTTTTTTATGGCTAAATTCTGAATCAGCGTAAAAAATGGGAAGTTGCTTTTTGCTGCCGTCTGACAGACAGGCAAAATAAAAACCACATCGCCAATAAGGGACTAAGTCAACTATTTCAGACTAAAGCGCATCTCTTTTTCCCCATTTCCGGCATCGACTCACCACAAAGGTCGCAAAATCTGGTAAACTATCATCCAATTTTCTGCCCAAATGTCGGGTATTGCTCATTTTTTGTTTGATTTTCGAACAAAGAGAGTCGTTCCTTACTGGGTAACACAACTTCTGACTGGCCACCTGGTGGCTGGTAGCAGTAAAAATTCTGACTATACCTGGAGGTTTTCATGCTGTCGCTGCCAACAAACGTTCGGTAATGACGCTGTTTTCCGGTCCTACTGACATCTATAGCCATCAGGTCCGCATTGTGCTGGCTGAGAAAGGTGTAAGTTTCGAGATCGAACACGTGGAAAAGGACAATCCGCCTCAGGATCTGATTGACCTCAACCCGAATCAGAGCGTTCCGACCCTGGTGGATCGTGAGCTGACCCTGTGGGAATCTCGCATCATTATGGAATATCTGGATGAGCGTTTCCCGCATCCGCCACTGATGCCTGTTTACCCGGTAGCTCGCGGTGAAAGCCGTCTGTACATGCATCGCATCGAAAAAGACTGGTACACGCTGATGAACACCATCATCAACGGTTCAGCTTCTGAAGCAGATGCCGCACGTAAGCAACTGCGCGAAGAACTGCTGGCGATTGCGCCGGTCTTCGGTCAGAAGCCGTACTTCCTGAGCGATGAGTTCAGCCTGGTCGATTGCTACCTTGCTCCGCTGCTGTGGCGTCTGCCGCAACTGGGCATCGAGTTCAGCGGCCCGGGTGCGAAAGAGCTGAAAGGCTATATGACCCGCGTCTTTGAGCGTGACTCTTTCCTTGCTTCTTTAACTGAAGCAGAACGTGAAATGCGTCTGGGCCGGAGTTAATCTGTATGGATTTGTCACAGCTAACACCACGTCGTCCCTATCTGCTGCGTGCATTCTATGAGTGGTTGCTGGATAACCAGCTCACGCCGCACCTGGTGGTGGATGTGACGCTCCCTGGCGTGCAGGTTCCTATGGAATATGCGCGTGACGGGCAAATCGTACTCAACATTGCGCCGCGTGCTGTCGGCAATCTGGAACTGGCGAATGATGAGGTGCGCTTTAACGCGCGCTTTGGTGGCATTCCGCGTCAGGTTTCTGTGCCGCTGGCTGCCGTGCTGGCTATCTACGCCCGTGAAAATGGCGCTGGCACGATGTTTGAACCTGAAGCTGCCTACGATGAAGATGCCAGCATCATGAATGATGAAGAGGCATCGGCAGACAACGAAACCGTTATGTCGGTTATTGATGGCGATAAGCAGATCACGATGATGACACTCATCCTGACGATGAACCTCCGCAGCCACCACGCGGTGGTCGACCGGCATTACGCGTTATTAAGTAATACAAAACAGGCCCTGGTGGCCTGTTTTGTCTTTTAATGGCTTAATAAAATAGCGTGATTGTGGCAATCATATTCACCACGAAACCGACTGCCATGGGGATCGCTGTCCGCTTCACCACCGCAAAAGGCGAAACGCCTGCAATTCCTAACGTAACGACTACCACCGCAGTAATCGGCGAAACCGCGCGTGCTAGCGTCGTGGCAAAATGCATCGGCATAATCATTACAACCGCTGGTACATGTAGTCCGGCTGCGATATTCGGAATAAGACTGGCAAATGACATAAACGGCGCATTGCCAGAGCCATCACAATGGCACAAATGGCAATGACCAGCGCCATAATAATCATCACGCCAATACCGCCCAGACCAGAATGCTCCGCACCCCTGATAACCGCATCGACAGTGCCAATCGTCGTTAAGCCTTTCGCAAATATTTCACCCGCGACCACCAGCGTTACCACGTTGGCAAACTGCGTACCCATGACCGTCAAAAAACGCCTGCACATCGTCCATTGTTTCGCGCAAGTTATGCTTGCGGAAGAACTCAACAAACATCGTCACCGTCAAACTCAGTAACATCACCACCACCAGATGCAGTTCTGACTGCATCAGCGACGTGGGCGAGGAACAGCGAGCCGAGCATCAGGATTAACGGCATCACAGGTAAAATGGCGTAATAGAGCGGCGGGACATTATCGAGAGCTTTTTGCTCTGCCTGTTCGTGATTGATATTTTTATCTTTTTTGTCAAAAGCGCGTTGCACGAAAAAGTGGGAGATCGCCACCGAGATAATGACGCAAGAGGCGACCGGAAGCTGGTAGTGGAAGAAGTATGTGGCAATTTTCATTCCCGCTACCTGGGCAGCAAAAATGGAGTTCGTTTCCAGAATTCCCCACTCAATGGACATTGTGGTTGCGATAACCGCCACCGCAGAGAGGCGACTTACTCCCAGACTCACCAGCGTCGGAAATAAGGTGACCATCAGCAACATACCCAGACCGGAGGCGCTGGTAATAAACTGCGCCATGATTTGGCCGATGACGTAAGTTGCCGACAGAATAATATACGGCGAGCGAATGAGTTTTAACGGGCGGCTTAACAAGCTCACCATCGCGCGACTGGCCCTATGCGCTCCATGTAGCGGGCATAACCGCCCACCGCCATAATCGACAGCCCCAATCCGGCAATGCGGTTGGACAGCATGCGCAGGATTTCATTATAAATATCGACGATCAAGTAGCCGCTGCTTTTGGTGGGATCGAGTACACCACCGAACCCTAACCAGACACCGCACATCATCAGGAAGATACCTGCGGCAGCCAGCACCACCTGAGGTTTGTAGTTTTTCAGGATCAAATAGCCCATCGTAATTAATACGATGACAGATATAATTATGCCGAACATTGTTGAACTCCGTGTCAAAAGAAAACGGTCAATCCCATAAACGGCAGATTGAAAACAACGATGTTATATTTTTTGCAAGGCTATTTATGGTGCGGATGTCGTGTTTTTAATTGTAGGTGAGGTGATTATTCATTAAAAAATATGCGCTTATGATTATTTTGTAAGAACACATTCATAATATTCATAATGCTCGTGAATAGTCTTATAAATAATTCAAACGGGATGTTTTTATCTGCGTTACATTAATTTTTCGCAATAGTTAATTATTCCGTTAATTATGGTAATGATGAGGCACAAAGAGAAAACCCTGCCATTTTCCCCTACTTCAATCCTGTGATAGGATGTCACTGATGATGTTAATCACACTGACCTTACAGAATGGGCCTTATGAACGCATTTGATTCGCAAACCGAAGATTCTTCACCTGCAATTGGTCGCAACTTGCGTAGCCGCCCGCTGGCGCGTAAAAAACTCTCCGAAATGGTGGAAGAAGAGCTGGAACAGATGATCCGCCGTCGTGAATTTGGCGAAGGTGAACAATTACCGTCTGAACGCGAACTGATGGCGTTCTTTAACGTCGGGCGTCCTTCGGTGCGTGAAGCGCTGGCAGCGTTAAAACGCAAAGGTCTGGTGCAAATAAACAACGGCGAACGCGCTCGCGTCTCGCGTCCTTCTGCGGACACTATCATCGGTGAGCTTTCCGGCATGGCGAAAGATTTCCTTTCTCATCCCGGTGGGATTGCCCATTTCGAACAATTACGTCTGTTCTTTGAATCCAGTCTGGTGCGCTATGCGGCTGAACATGCCACCGATGAGCAAATCGATTTGCTGGCAAAAGCACTGGAAATCAACAGTCAAGTCGCTGGATAACAACGCGGCATTCATTCGTTCAGACGTTGATTTCCACCGCGTGCTGGCGGAGATCCCCGGTAACCCAATCTTCATGGCGATCCACGTTGCCCTGCTCGACTGGCTTATTGCCGCACGCCCAACGGTTACCGATCAGGCACTGCACGAACATAACAACGTTAGTTATCAACAGCATATTGCGATCGTTGATGCGATCCTCCGTCATGATCCTGACGAAGCCGATCGTGCGTTGCAATCGCATCTCAACAGCGTCTCTGCTACCTGGCACGCTTTCGGTCAGACCACCAACAAAAAGAAATAATGCCACTTTAGTGAAGCAGATCGCATTATAAGCTTTCTGTATGGGGTGTTGCTTAATTGATCTGGTATAACAGGTATAAAGGTATATCGTTTATCAGACAAGCATCACTTCAGAGGTATTTATGGCAACGAATTTACGTGGCGTAATGGCTGCACTCCTGACTCCTTTTGACCAACAACAAGCACTGGATAAAGCGAGTCTGCGTCGCCTGGTTCAGTTCAATATTCAGCAGGGCATCGACGGTTTATACGTGGGTGGTTCGACCGGCGAGGCCTTTGTACAAAGCCTTTCCGAGCGTGAACAGGTACTGGAAATCGTCGCCGAAGAGGCGAAAGGTAAGATTAAACTCATCGCCCACGTCGGTTGCGTCAGCACCGCCGAAAGCCAACAACTTGCGGCATCGGCTAAACGTTATGGCTTCGATGCCGTCTCCGCCGTCACGCCGTTCTACTATCCTTTCAGCTTTGAAGAACACTGCGATCACTATCGGGCAATTATTGATTCGGCGGATGGTTTGCCGATGGTGGTGTACAACATTCCAGCCCTGAGTGGGGTAAAACTGACCCTGGATCAGATCAACACACTTGTTACATTGCCTGGCGTAGGTGCGCTGAAACAGACCTCTGGCGATCTCTATCAGATGGAGCAGATCCGTCGTGAACATCCTGATCTTGTGCTCTATAACGGTTACGACGAAATCTTCGCCTCTGGTCTGCTGGCGGGCGCTGATGGTGGTATCGGTAGTACCTACAACATCATGGCTGGCGCTATCAGGGGATCGTTAAGGCGCTGAAAGAAGGCGATATCCAGACCGCGCAGAAACTGCAAACTGAATGCAATAAAGTCATTGATTTACTGATCAAAACGGGCGTATTCCGCGGCCTGAAAACTGTCCTCCATTATATGGATGTCGTTTCTGTGCCGCTGTGCCGCAAACCGTTTGGACCGGTAGATGAAAAATATCTGCCAGAACTGAAGGCGCTGGCCCAGCAGTTGATGCAAGAGCGCGGGTGAGTTGTTTCCCCTCGCTCGCCCCTACCGGGTGAGGGGAAATAAACGCATCTGTACCCTACAATTTTCATACCAAAGCGTGTGGGCATCGCCCACCGCGGGAGACTCACAATGAGTACTACAACCCAGAATATCCCGTGGTATCGCCATCTCAACCGTGCACAATGCGCGCATTTTCCGCTGCCTGGTTGGGATATCTGCTTGACGGTTTTGATTTCGTTTTAATCGCCCTGGTACTCACCGAAGTACAAGGTGAATTCGGGCTGACGACGGTGCAGGCGGCAAGTCTGATCTCTGCAGCCTTTATCTCTCGCTGGTTCGGCGGCTGATGCTCGGCGCTATGGGTGACCGCTACGGGCGTCGTCTGGCAATGGTCACCAGCATCGTTCTCTTCTCGGCCGGGACGCTGGCCTGCGGCTTTGCGCCAGGCTACATCACCATGTTTATCGCTCGTCTGGTCATCGGCATGGGGATGGCGGGTGAATACGGTTCCAGCGCCACCTATGTCATTGAAAGCTGGCCAAAACATCTGCGTAACAAAGCCAGTGGTTTTTTGATTTCAGGCTTCTCTGTGGGGGCCGTAGTTGCCGCTCAGGTCTATAGCCTGGTGGTTCCGGTCTGGGGCTGGCGTGCGCTGTTCTTTATCGGCATTTTGCAATCATCTTTGCTCTCTGGCTGCGTAAAAACATCCCGGAAGCGGAAGACTGGAAAGAGAAACACGCAGGTAAAGCACCAGTACGCACAATGGTGGATATTCTCTACCGTGGTGAACATCGCATTGCCAATATCGTAATGACACTGGCGGCGGCTACTGCGCTGTGGTTCTGCTTCGCCGGTAACCTGCAAAATGCCGCGATCGTCGCTGTTCTTGGGCTGTTATGCGCCGCAATCTTTATCAGCTTTATGGTGCAGAGTACAGGCAAACGCTGGCCAACGGGCGTAATGCTGATGGTGGTCGTGTTGTTTGCTTTCCTCTACTCATGGCCGATTCAGGCGCTGCTGCCAACGTATCTGAAAACCGATCTGGCTTATAACCCGCATACTGTAGCCAATGTGCTGTTCTTTAGTGGCTTTGGCGCGGCGGTGGGATGCTGCGTAGGTGGCTTCCTCGGTGACTGGCTGGGAACCCGCAAAGCGTACGTTTGTAGCCTGCTGGCCTCGCAGCTGCTGATTATTCCGGTATTTGCGATTGGCGGCGCAAACGTCTGGGTGCTCGGTCTGTTACTGTTCTTCCAGCAAATGCTTGGACAAGGGATCGCCGGGATCTTACCAAAACTGATTGGCGGTTATTTCGATACCGACCAGCGTGCAGCGGGCCTGGGCTTTACCTACAACGTTGGCGCATTGGGCGGTGCACTGGCCCCAATCATCGGCGCGTTGATCGCTCAACGTCTGGATCTGGGTACTGCGCTGGCATCGCTCTCGTTCAGTCTGACGTTCGTGGTGATCCTGCTGATTGGGCTGGATATGCCTTCTCGCGTTCAGCGTTGGTTGCGCCCGGAAGCGTTGCGTACTCATGACGCTATCGACGGTAAACCATTCAGCGGTGCCGTGCCGTTTGGCAGCGCCAAAAACGATTTAGTCAAAACCAAAAGTTAATCCTGTTGCCCGGTCTATGTACCGGGCCTTTCGCTAAGGGAAGATGTATGTCGTTACTTGCACAACTGGATCAAAAAATCGCTGCTAACGGTGGCCTGATTGTCTCCTGCCAGCCGGTTCCGGACAGCCCGCTCGATAAACCCGAAATCGTCGCCGCCATGGCATTAGCGGCAGAACAGGCGGGCGCGGTTGCCATTCGCATTGAAGGTGTGGCAAATCTGCAAGCCACGCGTGCGGTGGTGAGCGTGCCGATTATTGGAATTGTGAAACGCGATCTGGAGGATTCTCCGGTACGCATCACGGCCTATATTGAAGATGTTGATGCGCTGGCGCAGGCGGGCGCGGACATTATCGCCATTGACGGCACCGACCGCCCGCGTCCGGTGCCTGTTGAAACGCTGCTGGCACGTATTCACCATCACGGTTTACTGGCGATGACCGACTGCTCAACGCCGGAAGACGGCCTGGCATGCCAAAAGCTGGGAGCCGAAATTATTGGCACTACGCTTTCTGGCTATACCACGCCTGAAACGCCAGAAGAGCCGGATCTGGCGCTGGTGAAAACGTTGAGCGAAGCCGGATGTCGGGTGATTGCCGAAGGGCGTTACAACACGCCTGCTCAGGCGGCAGATGCGATGCGCCACGGCGCGTGGGCGGTGACGGTCGGTTCTGCCATTACGCGTCTTGAACACATTTGTCAGTGGTACAACACAGCGATGAAAAAGGCGGTGCTATGACCACACTGGCGATTGATATCGGCGGTACTAAACTTGCCGCCGCGCTGATTGGCGCTGACGGGCAGATCCGCGATCGTCGTGAACTTCCTACGCCAGCCAGCCAGACACCAGAAGCCTTGCGTGATGCCTTATCCGCATTAGTCTCTCCGTTGCAAGCTCATGCGCAGCGGGTTGCCATCGCTTCAACCGGAATTATTCGCGACGGCAGTTTGCTGGCGCTGAATCCGCATAATCTCGGTGGATTGCTACACTTTCCGTTAGTCAAAACGCTGGAACAACTTACCAATTGCCGACCATTGCCATTAACGACGCGCAGGCCGCAGCATGGGCAGAGTATCAGCGCTGGAAGGCGATGTAACCGAGATGGTGTTTATCACCGTTTCCACTGGCGTCGGCGGCGGTGTAGTGAGCGGCGGTAAACTGCTTACCGGCCCTGGCGGTCTGGCGGGGCATATCGGGCATACGCTTGCCGATCCACACGGCCCAGTCTGCGGCTGTGGACGCACAGGTTGCGTGGAAGCGATTGCTTCTGGTCGCGGTATTGCAGCGGCAGCGCAGGGCGAGCTGGCTGGCGCGGATGCGAGAACTATTTTCACACGCGCCGGGCAGGGCGATGAGCAGGCGCAGCAACTGATTCATCGCTCCGCACGTACGCTTGCAAGGCTGATCGCTGATATTAAAGCCACAACTGATTGCCAGTGCGTGGTGGTTGGTGGCAGCGTTGGTCTGGCAGAAGGGTATCTGGCGTTGGTGGAAATGTATCTGGCGCAGGAGCCAGCGGCATTTCATGTTGATTTACTGGCGGCGCATTACCGCCATGATGCAGGTTTACTTGGGGCTGCGCTGTTGGCCCAGGGAGAAAAATTATGATGATGGGTGAAGTACAGTCATTACCGTCTGCTGGGTTACATCCTGCGTTACAGGACGCGTTAACGCTGGCCTTAGCTGCCAGACCGCAAGAAAAAGCGCCGGGTCGTTACGAATTACAGGGCGACAATATTTTTATGAATGTCATGACGTTTAACACTCAATCGCCCGTCGAGAAAAAAAGCGGAATTGCACGAGCAATACATTGATATCCAGCTGTTATTAAACGGTGAGGAACGGATTCTGTTTGGCATGGCAGGCACTGCGCGCCAATGTGAAGAATTCCACCATGAAGATGATTACCAGCTTTGTAGCGCCATTGAAAACGAGCAAACCATCATCTGAAACCGGGAATGTTCGCCGTGTTTATGCCAGGAGAGCCGCATAAGCCGGGATGCGTTGTTGGCGAGCCGGGTGAGATTAAAAAGGTGGTGGTGAAGGTTAAGGCTGATTTAATGGCTTAAATTTATTAGATCAGGTGTGACCTGACCCATCTTTGGCACAGAGCCAAACCTGAACTGACGGACGCTCTGTGCCATTACCTGACGTTGTATTCTTTTATGTTAACACCCTTGATACTGTATATACCTGTCCGCTTAATTCGCTTGCCCTTTTTATTCGTAATAGTTGCTGTAAGTGTACTGCAGCGAATGGAATGACGTTCATCAATCACCAGCCGAATTGCTTCTGAAGCATCTTCCACCTCTAGAAGGTCGTGAGTCTTATTTAAGCCGAATGGAACAAGGTGGAAGGCAGTTTTTCCTGATGATTTTCTGGTTATTTTTACTAGATACAACACATCACCACTTTTATGGATTAATTCAAGCTGTTCAATGTAAATCATGGCAACTTTCCTTCGTTTATTTGCATGAATATACAAACCGAAAATAGGAGATGCAATACAAAAGCTGTGGAAATATCAAACAGCCTCTCAATTTGGCAGACAGCGTCTGCCAAATCTTTGCCGATGGGAATTCTGCAGATGGTGTCTGCGGAATTCCCAATGGTGTTAATTCGCCAGACACTGTCTGGCGAAATTCAACATGTTGAAAAAAGAGGTAAAAAAGCCTCATTTGGCGTAAGTTTTTTGCAGAGAAACCACGCTTATATCTTAGACTTAAATCCTTTGATAGTCGCTTGATTAGCTGCGCACCATACGCAGCCCTGGCCTCGCCACCTTGTTCAAATTCGACAATTCGTCGGCCAATTTCCCAGTATGTCGCGGTCATCAGCGCGTTAACGCTACGTACCGTTTCCGTCCGGGCGCTATCGACAGGTGAATAATACCGTCATGGATTTGCTGGTAGCCTGTTGAGGTTCTCTCTGAGAGCGATTCCATTATCTGTCCCTTTATATGGCGCTGCGTTGAATAATGGAATCAGCTATACGCCGGGCATCTACCGGTAACAATCCAGATGAGCGTATTACATTGGTTTTCTTCAGATTATGCGAGGCGCTTTCCAGAAAGAAAGGAGAATTTCAGCGCCGACTCTTTTCTGAGGAGGCGGCGCTGGGACAGAGCTTAAACTTCCAGCCAGTTCATAATACCGTCTGCCGCCTTACGACCTTCGGCAATAGCGGTTACCACCAGATCGGAACCACGGACGATATCGCCGCCAGCAAAGATTTTCGGGTTGCTGGTCTGGAAGGCGTTGTCGCTGCCTTCCGGGGCGATGATGCGGCCTTGTGAATCCAGCTCGACGCTGTGTTTTGCCAGCCATTCCATGTTGTGTGGACGGAAACCAAACGCCATGATCACCGCATCTGCCGGAACGATATGTTCGGAACCTGCAACGATCTCCGCGCGGCGACGGCCTTTGGCATCCGGTTCGCCCATTTCGGTACGTACCATTTTTACGCCGCTGACTTTGCCGTTACCGTTCACTTCAATCCCCAGTGGCTGGACGTTGAATTTGAACTCTACGCCTTCTTCCCGCGCGTTTTTCACTTCGCGGCGGGAACCCGGCATGTTCTCTTCATCACGACGATAGGCACAGGTAACGTGCTTCGCTCCCTGGCGCACGGACGTACGCACGCAGTCCATCGCAGTGTCGCCACCGCCAAGGACCACCACGCGTTTGCCTTCCATGCTGACGAACGGTTCGTCGCGGGTTTCACCAAAGCCCATTAACTGTTTGGTGTTGGCGATAAGGAACGGCAGCGCTGCGTACACGCCATCGGCGTCTTCGTTTTCCAGCCCGCCGTGCATTGACTGATAAGTCCCGACGCCAAGGAAGACGGCATCGTAATCACTCAGCAGATCGTCCAGCTGCACGTCGCGGCCCACTTCGGTATTGAGTTTGAATTCAATACCCATGCCGGTGAAGATTTCACGGCGACGCGTCATTACCTCTTTTTCCAGCTTGAAGGCCGGAATACCGAAGGTCAGCAGCCCGCCAATTTCTGGATGACGGTCGAAGACAACGGCTTTTACGCCGTTACGCGTCAGGACATCCGCACACGCCAGACCTGCCGGGCCTGCGCCGATAATCGCCACTTTTTTACCGGTCTGTTTCACACCAGACATATCCGGACGCCAGCCCATCTCGAACGCTTTATCGTTGATATAGCGCTCAATGTTGCCGATGGTCACCGCGCCAAACTCATCGTTCAGAGTGCAGGAACCTTCGCACAGACGGTCTTGCGGGCAGACTCGTCCGCAAACTTCCGGCAGGGTGTTGGTCTGGTGCGACAGTTCCGCCGCTTCAAAAATACGCCCCTCGTTGGCTAGCTTCAGCCAGTTCGGGATGTAGTTGTGTACCGGGCATTTCCACTCGCAGTATGGGTTGCCGCACGACAGGCAGCGGTCAGCCTGCGCTTTGGCCTGGCCTTCGGAAAACGGCTCGTAAATTTCAACAAACTCAATTTTGCGGATCTTCAGCGGTTTCTTTGGCGGATCAACGCGCTGCAGGTCGATAAATTGATAAACATTCTGACTCATTGTTGCTACCCCTTACTGCGCCTGCACGCGCAACTCTGCTGCGCTACGACTACGATGACCCAGCAGTGCTTTTACATCACTGGACTTCGGTTTAACCAGCGCAAATTTAGTGGCGAAGGTTGACCAGTTCGCCAGAATCTCTTCACCACGCTGGGAACCGGTATGCTGAACATGCTCGGTGATAAGACCGCGCAGATGCTCTTCATGGATCGCCAGATCGTCAACGCTTAAGACCTCGACCAGTTCCGGGTTAACGCGTTTGCGGAAATCACCGCTTTCATCGAGAACGTAAGCGAAGCCGCCGGTCATGCCCGCGCCGAAGTTAACGCCGGTTTTACCCAGAATACAGACAATACCGCCCGTCATATATTCACAGCCGTTGTCGCCAATGCCTTCTACCACGGTGATAGCACCGGAGTTACGCACGCCGAAACGTTCACCCGCGCGGCCTGCGGCATACAGACGACCACCGGTCGCGCCATACAGGCAGGTGTTGCCGATAATGCTTGCTTCATGGCTGCGGAAGGCGGAACCAACCGGAGGACGAATGGCGATTAAGCCGCCCGCCATGCCTTTACCGACATAGTCGTTGGCATCCCCGGTCAGGTACAGTTCCACGCCGCCCGCGTTCCACACACCGAAACTTGGCCTGCGGTGCCGTTGAAGTACGCTTTGATAGGATCGGCTGCCAGCCCTGATCGCCGTGCGTCTGGGCGATATAGCCTGAAAGCGACGCGCCGACAGAACGGTCGGTGTTGCGAATATCGAACCAGAAGGTTTTGCTCTGGCGTTCATCGACAAACGGTTTCGCCTGTTGCAGCAACTGCGCGTTCAGCAGGCCGTTATCAAACGGCGGATTGTTTCGGTACAGTAGAGCGCTACCTGACTGCGGTTCTGGCAGTCTCCAGCAGCTTCGACAGCGCCAGCTTCTGCTGTTTGGCGGTGAAACCGTCCAGCTCTTTCAGCAGGTCGGTGCGACCAATCAGATCCACCAGACGTGTTACGCCAAGCTGTGCCATCAGCTCGCGGGTTTCACGGGCGATAAACTCAAAGTAATTCGTCACCTTGAATGGCAGGCCGTGATAGTGGTTCTTACGCAGTTTGTCATCCTGAGTTGCTACACCCGTTGCGCAGTTGTTCAGATGGCAAATACGTAGATATTTACAGCCGAGCGCCACCATCGGGCCAGTGCCGAAGCCGAAGCTTTCTGCGCCGAGAATCGCCGCCTTGATGATATCGACACCCGTTTTCAGGCCGCCATCGACCTGCAAACAGATCTTGTGACGCAAGCCGTTAGCAACCAGCGCCTGCTGGGTTTCAACAAGCCCCAGCTCCCACGGACAGCCTGCGTATTTCACCGATGAAAGCGGACTTGCGCCGGTGCCGCCGTCATAGCCTGCGATGGTGATCAAGTCCGCATAAGCTTTGCCACGCCAGTCGCGATGGTGCCTACTCCCGGTTCGGAAACCAGCTTCACGGAGATCATCGCTTTCGGGTTAACCTGCTTGAGGTCGAAAATGAGCTGCGCTAAGTCCTCGATAGAGTAGATATCGTGGTGCGGCGGCGGGGAGATCAGCGTCACTCCGGGCACCGAATAGCGCAGTTTGGCGATGTAAGGCGTGACTTTATCACCCGGCAACTGACCGCCTTCGCCCGGCTTCGCGCCCTGGGCGACTTTAATCTGAATGACGTCGGCATTGACCAGATACGCCGGAGTAACCCCAAAGCGACCGGACGCCACCTGCTTGATGCGCGACACTTTGTTAGTGCCATAGCGCGCCGGGTCTTCACCGCCTTCGCCGGAGTTTGAGTTACCGCCGATGCTGTTCATCGCTTCAGCCAGCGCCTCGTGGGCTTCCGGGCTTAACGCGCCGATAGACATCGCAGCGGTATCGAAGCGTTTAAACAGTTCGCTTGCCGGTTCAACATCAGCAATGTTGACCGCGTTTTCACCCGGCGTAATTGCCAGCAGATCGCGCAGCGTGGTTGCCGGACGCTCATTAACCAGCTTCGCGTATTCCTGATAGTCGCTGTACTCGCCGCTTTGTACCGCTTGTTGCAGCGTGCGCACCACGTCCGGGTTGTAGGCGTGGTATTCGCCGCCGTGGACGTATTTCAGCAGGCCGCCCTGGCTGATGGGCTTACGCGCCAGCCAGGCACGTTTCGACAGATTCAGCAGATCCTGCTGGAAGTCTTCAAAGCTTGCCCCACCAATGCGGCTGACCGCCCCCTGGAAGCACAGGCCCACTACATCATCGTGTAGACCGACCGCTTCAAACAGTTTCGAGCAGCGGTAAGAGGCGATGGTGGAGATGCCCATTTTGGACATGATTTTGTACAAGCCTTTGTTGATGCCGTTACGGTAGTTGAGCATCACGGTACGATAATCTTTGGCAATCGCATGGGTGTCTACCAGGCGGCCCAGCGTTTCATAGGCAAGGTATGGATAAATAGCCGTCGCGCCGAAGCCCAGCAACACGGCGAAGTGGTGCGGATCGCGGGCGCTGGCGGTTTCGACGATGATGTTGGCATCGCAACGCAGGCTTTGATCGACCAGACGGGTCTGGATCGCGCCAACCGCCATCGGGGCTGGAACCGGCAGGCGATCTTTAGCGATATTCCGGTCGGAGAGCACCAGCAGCACGGTGCCGCTACGTACCATTTTTTCGGCTTTGTCGCACAGCTCTTTGACTGTCGCTTCGAGCGTGGTTTTAGTGACGTCAAAGGTGATATCCAGCGTATCTGCGCGGTAGTGCTCCTCTTTCATCGTCGTGAGCTGTTTGAAATCGGAGTAGAGCAGAATCGGCGATTTAAAGCTTAAACGGTGCGCCTGGCCCTCTGCTTCGCAAAAGACGTTCATTTCACGACCGATACTGGTGGCGAGCGACATAACATGCGCTTCACGCAGCGGGTCGATTGGCGGGTTAGTCACCTGGGCAAACTGCTGGCGGAAGTAGTCGTAAATAATGCGCGGCTGACTGGAGAGCACGGCGAATGGGGTATCATCGCCCATCGAACCGACCGCTTCCTGACCGTTTTCGCCCAGTACGCGAATTACGGAGTCCAGCTCTTCCGCGCTGTAGTTAAACTGTTTCTGGTAGCTGGCAAGCGTGTCGTCGTCCAGTTCGCGGCTACCCACTTCTTCATCGGGCAGATCTTCAAACGGTACCAGTCGGCGGACGTTTTTCTCCATCCACTCTTTATATGGATGGCGGCTTTTCAGATCGTCATCGGTTTCTGCCGAGTGCAGAATACGCCCACTGCGGGTGTCGATAACCATCAGTTCGCCTGGCCCGACGCGGCCTTTTTCGACCACTTCGTCAGGCTGGTAATCCCAGATACCGACTTCAGAGGCGCAGGTGATGAGCTTATCTTTGGTGATGACGTAGCGCGCCGGACGCAGACCGTTACGGTCGAGGTTACAGGCGGCAAAACGACCGTCGGACATCACGATGCCCGCCGGGCCATCCCACGGCTCCATATGCATGGAGTTAAAGTCAAAGAAGGCACGCAGTTCCGGGTCCATATCCGGGTTGTTCTGCCAGGCGGGTGGTACTAATAGACGCATGGCGCGGATGATATCCATCCCGCCTGCCAGCAGCAGTTCCAGCATGTTATCCATGGAACTGGAGTCAGAGCCGGTTTCGTTGACGAACGGTGCGGCGTCGTGCAGATCAGGGATAAGCGGCGTCTGGAATTTATAGGTACGCGCACGCGCCCATTGGCGGTTACCGGTGATGGTGTTGATTTCACCGTTATGCGCCAGATAGCGGAACGGTTGCGCCAGCGGCCAGCGCGGTACGGTGTTAGTGGAGAAGCGCTGGTGGAACAGGCAAATGGCCGATTCCAGACGCAGGTCCGCAAGATCCAGATAAAAGCGCGGCAGATCCGCCGGCATACACAGACCTTTATAGATGTTCACCAGATTCGACAGGCTACAGACGTAGAAGTCTTTGTCGGCTTCGAGACGCTTTTCAATGCGGCGGCGGGCGATAAACAGACGGCGCTCCATATCGCGTGGACGCCAGCCTGCCGGGGCGTTCACAAAAATTTGCTCAATGCGTGGCAGAGAGGAGAGGGCGATTTCACCCAGCACGCCTTCGTTAGTGGGGACATCACGCCAGCCCACAATCGACAAGGTTTCGCGTTGCAGCTCTTCTTCAACGATGCGGCGTGCGGCAGCGGCGAGTTCAGGATCTTTATTCAGGAATAGCATCCCGACGGCGTAGTTTTTCGCTAAACGCCAGCCGCGCTCCTGCGCAACGATGCGAAAAAAGCGATCCGGTTTTTGTAACAGCAAGCCGCAACCGTCACCGGTTTTACCATCGGCGAGAATCGCGCCACGGTGCTGCATGCGGGCCAGTGCGTGTATTGCAGTACGCACTACCTTGTGGCTAGGTTCGCTTCTATGTGGGCGATCAGGCCGAAACCACAGTTATCCCTCTCAAGGATTTATCGTACAACATATCGTGAACCTCCCCCAGGCTCTGCGGGAACCCCACTTCCGAACCGCTGCGCACGGGCACAGAAAGAGCGTGGCGACGGGGGTTGCGTGTCATACGCGCGCCTCGCATTCGCCCCCTTGTTGTCCTTTTCGCATCGGTTAATACGGTGAAGAGGGGATCTCAATTACTGCATAAATATGATGAGCAGGCTGCTCATCCAGAAAGCTTCCAGCGGATTTCCAACTTATCGGGAAAGCTGATACAGGTCAAATGGCAAGCTTATTGGTACAGAAATGTGCTTTAGCGCAAAATTCTTTATTAAATGGCTGAAATTAAAATAGATTTTATCTTTAAGGCTAAAAGGGAAGTCGTTAGAGAAACAGTCAATTCCTGACTGTCATAAAGGCGTGTTAACCCTTATCCTGCCTTGAACTGACGAGAAAACCAGCATTTTATACTGCCTTAATTGGTAATGACGTTTCATGCTACTGTTTTTGCCTAAAATCCATAAGGAGATAAAAAAATCTGACACAAGATAAGCAAAAAGTGATTTATGTGATTATGCATGAAATTTCGGTAATTTTGATTGATTATGCAGTTGATAAAAGCAGGCCGGGACGATTGATCCAGGTCATCGCCGAATTGAGCTAAAAATGGCAGGCTTTGGCCTCTTTTCAAGGCGCGGTCTATCAGATTATGCAGTTACAGAAATTAGTCAATATGTTTGGTGGTGATCTCACCCGTCGTTATGGGCAAAAGGTGCATAAGCTGACGCTGCACGGCGGTTTTAGCTGCCCTAACCGTGACGGTACCATCGGGCGTGGTGGCTGCACATTCTGTAATGTGGCCTCGTTTGCCGATGAAGCGCAGCAGCATCGTTCCATTGCCGAGCAACTGGCGCACCAGGCGAATTTAGTTAACCGCGCTAAACGCTATCTGGCCTACTTTCAGGCGTATACCAGCACCTTTGCGGAAGTTCAGGTGCTGCGTTCTATGTATCAGCAGGCGGTGAGCCAGGCCAATATTGTCGGTTTGTGTGTTGGTACCCGCCCGGACTGCGTGCCGGATGCGGTGCTGGATCTGCTTTGCGAATATAAGGACCAGGGTTACGAAGTGTGGCTGGAGCTGGGGCTACAAACCGCCCACGACAAAACACTGCATCGCATCAACCGCGGCCATGATTTTGCCTGTTATCAGCGTACAACCCAGCTGGCACGTCAGCGCGGGCTGAAGGTGTGTTCCCACTTAATTGTCGGCCTGCCTGGGGAAGGGCAGGCTGAATGTTTGCAAACGCTGGAGCGAGTGGTTGAAACCGGCGTGGACGGCATAAAGCTGCATCCGCTGCATATTGTGAAAGGCAGCATTATGGCGAAAGCTGGGAAGCGGGGCGTTTGAACGGTATTGAACTGGAGGATTACACGCTCACTGCCGGAGAAATGATTCGCCATACGCCACCGGAAGTGATCTACCACCGCATTTCCGCCAGCGCCCGTCGCCCGACGCTGCTTGCTCCTCTGTGGTGCGAAAATCGATGGACGGGAATGGTCGAGCTGGATCGCTATCTGAATGAACATGGCGTACAGGGATCGGCGCTGGGACGTCCGTGGCTACCTCCAACGGAGTAGGTCGTTGAGGGGGATTCCGCATTTCTCACACAATTTATAACGTAACTGTCAGAATTGGGTATTATTGGGGCAGGTTGTCGTGAAGGAATTCCCTAATGAAGCAAATTCGTCTGCTGGCGCAGTATTATGTTGACCTGATGATGAAGTTAGGTCTGGTGCGCTTCTCAATGTTGCTGGCGCTGGCCCTCGTCGTTCTTGCCATTGTGGTACAAATGGCGGTAACCATGGTGCTGCATGGTCAGGTCGAAAGCATTGATGTTATTCGTTCTATCTTCTTTGGTTTGCTGATTACGCCGTGGGCGGTCTACTTTCTATCGGTGGTCGTCGAGCAACTGGAGGAGTCACGACAACGTCTGTCACGGCTGGTGCAAAAACTGGAGGAGATGCGCGAGCGCGATTTGAGCCTCAACGTTCAGTTAAAAGATAATATTGCCCAGCTAAATCAGGAAATTGCCGTTCGTGAAAAAGCGGAAGCAGAACTGCAGGAAACCTTCGGCCAACTGAAAATTGAAATCAAAGAGCGCGAAGAGACACAAATTCAGCTCGAGCAGCAATCCTCATTCTTACGTTCCTTCCTTGATGCTTCACCCGACCTGGTTTTTTATCGTAACGAAGATAAAGAGTTTTCCGGCTGTAACCGCGCGATGGAGCTGCTGACCGGAAAAAGCGAAAAACAACTGATTCACCTGAAACCTGCTGATGTTTACTCACCGGAAGCCGCCGCAAAAGTCATTGAAACCGATGAAAAAGTGTTCCGTCATAATGTGTCACTGACCTATGAACAGTGGCTGGATTACCCGGACGGGCGCAAAGCCTGCTTTGAAATCCGTAAAGTGCCGTACTACGACCGCGTGGGTAAACGTCACGGATTGATGGGCTTTGGTCGCGACATTACCGAGCGTAAGCGGTATCAGGATGCGCTTGAACGCGCTAGCCGCGACAAAACGACGTTTATCTCCACCATTAGTCACGAATTGCGTACACCGCTGAATGGTATCGTCGGCCTGAGCCGCATTCTGCTGGATACCGAACTCACCGCCGAGCAGGAAAAATATCTCAAGACCATCCATGTTTCGGCCGTCACGCTGGGGAATATCTTTAACGATATTATCGACATGGATAAGATGGAACGGCGCAAGGTCCAGCTTGATAATCAACCGGTTGATTTCACCAGCTTCCTTGCCGATCTGGAAAATCTCTCCGCATTGCAGGCGCAACAAAAAGGATTGCGCTTTAACCTGGAGCCGACGCTGCCATTACCGCATCAGTCATTACCGACGGGACGCGTTTACGGCAGATCCTGTGGAACCTCATCAGTAACGCCGTCAAATTCACCCAGCAAGGCCAGGTTACCGTGCGCGTGCGCTACGATGAAGGCGATATGCTGCATTTTGAAGTGGAAGACTCTGGTATCGGCATTCCGCAGGATGAGCTGGATAAAATTTTCGCCATGTATTACCAGGTGAAAGACAGTCATGGCGGTAAACCTGCCACCGGCACCGGTATTGGTCTGGCCGTTTCTCGTCGTCTGGCGAAAAATATGGGCGGCGATATTACGGTTACCAGCGAACAGGGCAAAGGTTCAACCTTTACGTTGACGATCCACGCACCGTCGGTGGCAGAAGAGGTCGATGATGCGTTTGATGAAGACGATATGCCTTTACCGGCGCTGAATGTGCTACTGGTGGAAGACATTGAACTGAACGTGATTGTCGCGCGTTCTGTGCTGGAAAAATTAGGTAACAGCGTTGATGTCGCCATGACCGGCAAGGCGGCGCTAGAGATGTTTAAACCGGGCGAATACGACCTGGTGTTACTGGATATTCAGTTGCCAGATATGACCGGGCTGGATATCTCTCGTGAACTGACGAAGCGTTATCCGCGAGAGGATTTACCGCCGCTGGTGGCCTTAACCGCTAACGTGCTGAAAGACAAACAAGAATACCTCAATGCTGGAATGGATGATGTGCTGAGTAAGCCGCTTTCTGTTCCGGCGCTAACCGCGATGATCAAGAAATTCTGGGATACCCAGGATGATGAGGAGAGTACGGTGACGACAGAAGAGAACAGTAAATCAGAAGCATTGCTCGATATTCCCATGCTGGAACAGTATCTCGAACTTGTAGGACCGAAGCTGATCACCGACGGGTTAGCGGTGTTTGAGAAGATGATGCCGGGCTATGTCAGCGTGCTGGAGTCGAATCTGACGGCGCAGGATAAAAAAGGCATTGTTGAGGAAGGACATAAAATTAAAGGTGCGGCGGGGTCAGTGGGGTTACGCCATCTGCAACAGCTGGGTCAGCAAATTCAGTCTCCTGACCTTCCTGCTTGGGAAGATAACGTCGGTGAATGGATTGAAGAGATGAAAGAAGAGTGGCGTCACGACGTAGAAGTGCTGAAAGCGTGGGTGGCAAAAGCCACTAAAAAATGACCCCGGCTAGACCGGGGTGCGCGAATACTGCGCCAACACCAGGGAAATCTTGGCTGCGCCGTAAATTATTATGATGAGTTACAAGGGCACAGCACTGTTTTTCAGGCCGCACGCAGTTAAGATAGCAAAACTTAAATGATTTGTTACATGAATCAGTTAAATGTGTGATGCGTACCATTTTTATTAAAAAAATTAATGTGTTTCAGTCAATTGCGAAAGGATGATCACAATGAAGAAAATTGGCGTAATTCTGAGCGGATGCGGCGTCTATGACGGTTCTGAAATTCATGAAGCGGTGTTGACGTTGTTAGCTATTTCACGCAGCGGTGCGCAGGCGGTCTGCTTTGCACCGGATAAGCAGCAGGTTGATGTTATCAACCATTTAACTGGCGAGGCGATGACGGAAACGCGCAATGTGCTGATTGAAGCGGCACGAATAACGCGCGGTGAAATCCGTCCTCTGGCCCAGGCCGATGCCGCTGAACTGGATGCGTTGATTGTGGCCGGGGGGGTTTGCGCGGCGAAGAATTTAAGCAATTTTGCCAGTCTTGGTAGCGAATGCACCGTTGACCGTGAATTAAAGGCGCTGGCACAAGCGATGCATCAGGCCGGAAAACCGCTTGGTTTTATGTGTATTGCCCCGGCGATGCTGCCGAAAATTTTCGATTTCCCGCTGCGTTTGACCATCGGTACTGATATCGATACCGCAGAAGTGCTGGAAGAGATGGGCGCGGAGCATGTGCCGTGTCCTGTCGATGATATCGTGGTTGATGAAGACAATAAGATTGTCACCACCCCAGCATATATGCTGGCGCAGAACATTGCAGAAGCGGCGAGCGGCATTGATAAGCTGGTATCCCGCGTGCTGGTTCTGGCTGAATGAGTAAAAGCCGCTTAACGGTGTTTAGTTTCGTTCGCCGTTTTCTTTTGCGGTTAATGGTTGTTCTCGCCGTTTTCTGGGGCGGGGGCATCGCGTTGTTTAGCGTTGCGCCTGTTCCCTTCTCTGCGGTAATGGTCGAGCGACAGGTCAGCGCCTGGCTGCATGGCAATTTTCGTTACGTGGCACATTCTGACTGGGTCAGTATGGATCAAATTTCGCCGTGGATGGGACTGGCGGTGATTGCCGCAGAAGATCAGAAATTTCCTGAGCACTGGGCTTTGATGTCGCTTCCATTGAGAAAGCCCTGGCGCACAACGAGCGCAATGAAAACCGTATTCGCGGTGCTTCAACGATTTCTCAACAGACAGCCAAAAATCTCTTTTTATGGGATGGGCGTAGCTGGGTTCGAAAAGGGCTGGAAGCCGGATTAACGCTGGGGATAGAAACAGTCTGGAGCAAAAAGCGTATCCTGACGGTTTACCTGAATATCGCCGAATTTGGCGACGGTGTGTTTGGCGTCGAAGCTGCGGCACAACGTTATTTCCACAAACCCGCGAGCAAACTTACCCGGTCGGAAGCTGCATTACTGGCAGCTGTATTACCTAATCCACTTCGTTTCAAAGTCTCCTCGCCATCGGGCTACGTGCGTAGCCGTCAGGCGTGGATTTACGGCAGATGTATCAGTTAGGCGGTGAGCCGTTTATGCAACAACACCAGCTGGATTAAGCTTCGCGCGAAGTGAGGGCCAGCGTTTTGCTCTCACGAGGTTGCAGATCTTTCTGCAGGGCAATAGCCAGCGCCGGTTGGGCGATAAATCGTTTCCATAACCGCTCTTGCTTACGCAGACAACACCACTTCGACCAGGTCGCCAGTGGAATCAATGTGCTTTCACCAATGTTGTCGCAGACGACCGGGATAACCTCTGACTCACTGATGCGGTGACAGAGGATATTCTGCGGCTTCAGCGACATCGTCACGATACGGTTATCCTGCAAATAACGCTTCAGCTGTTTCAGTAGCTGGCGCAGTTGTGCAATGTCTTCTTCGTAACGGCATTGTTCAGCAAATTCGGTCAGCGTAATGGAGGGTTTGCCGTCAAAATCTGCAATCACATCGTAGACATAACCGGTTCCGCAATCCGTCTCAACGGTACCGTGATAGCGCGGTATTCCACTCCAGTCTTTTAACCGGCGACCAAGATGCGCGTAGTACTTTAACTCACGGCGGATCTCTTTATCGCCACCATCGCCACGATGGTAGACAATCTTGATACAGCGTTGGGCATCTTCCGGATGCGCATAACATTTCCGATGTCTTCCGGTGCCCAGGGGACTTTGTTCAGATAAGCGAATCATGCCATCTCCTGGAAATATTTTCTGACGATCTCCAGTATGGTCGATTAACTTAAACAAAACCTAAACAATGCCTCTTAAGGTTTTCTTAAGGTTCTTCTGAAAGTGAAAAGCGCACAAAATGTACAAATGACGTTGATTGAGAACGATTTCAGTACGTGATTTTCTTATTGTCGGGGGGAGTTTGAAGGGAGTTGTATGTCAAAGTGATGAAGATTAATCTTCATCAAAACCAGAGTTAAAGAGGGCGATAACGGCGGCCAGTGCTTCCTCTTCCTGTGGGCCGGTCGCTTCAACTTCAATCTGCCGTCCTTTGGCAGAATCCAACATCAGCAGCGCAATAACGCTGTTGGCTTCGGCTCGGTGCCTTCGTCATTACGTAACAGCACTTCAGCGTCAAAACCCTGCATTAATTCAAACAGCTTCATTGCAGGCCGGGCATGCATGCCCAGCTTGTTTGTGATTTCAACAGTTTGCTTGACGGTCATGGTTTACGTTTTTCCAGCGTACGATGGCGTGACTGGACGTTTTTACCGCGCGAGCGAAGTAGTCTGCCAGTTGCTCTGCAATATACACCGAACGGTGCTTCCCGCCGGTACAACCAATGGCGACCGTCAAGTAGCTACGGTTGTTGGTTTCCAGCATAGGTAACCATAGCTCAAGATAGCTTCGCGTCTGGTAGATAAAATTGTGTACTTCTGTGTGGCGGTCGAGGAACGCGGCGACAGGTTTATCAAGACCTGTCATTGGACGCAGTTTCGGATCCCAGTGCGGGTTCGGCAAGAAGCGCACGTCAAAGACGTAATCTGCATCGATAGGGATACCGTGTTTGAAGCCGAAAGACTCAAAGACCATGGTCAGTTCGCGTTCACGTTTACCCAGCAGACGGGTACGCAGCATTTCAGCCAGCTCGTGAACGGACATTTCTGAGGTATCGACAATCAGATCCGCTCGCGAACGCAGAGGCTCCAGCAAATCGCTTTCTTTGTCGATAGCACTTTCCAGCGACAGGTTTTTGCTGGAAAGCGGATGCAGTCGGCGCGTGTCACTGTAACGACGAATTAAGGTATTACGGTCGGCATCCAGGAACAGGAGTTGCGGTGAGAAAGCGTCAGGCAGGTTACTCATCGCCTGTTCGAATATTTCTGGTGACTCCGGCATATTACGAACATCAATGCTGACGGCGGCAGAAATCTCGCGATCGGCCAGGGTTCGAGCCAGATCGGGTAACAACACTACGGGAAGGTTATCCACGCAGTAAAAACCCATATCTTCCAGCGCACGCAGGGCGACAGATTTACCTGAACCTGAACGTCCGCTGACGATCATCAGTACCATGTACTGTTTCTCCTCACAACGTCTAAAAGAGACATTACCGAATAACTACGCTTCATCCGGAGTACCTTCGGTATCCGTAATGATTTGATACAGCTCTTCATCGCTCTGGGCTGCGCGTAAACGGCGGCAGATGGTTTTGTCCGCCAGACGTTTCGCCACCAGCGACAGAGTATGCAGGTGCGTTTTAGTTTGGTCTGCCGGCACCAGCAGGGCAAAAAGTAAGTCCACCGGTTGGTTGTCGATGGCATCGAAAGCTATAGGCGTTTCGAGCTGAACGAAAACGCCAACGGCGCGCAGAGTATCTTCTTCCAGTTTGCCATGCGGAATGGCAATACCATTGCCGATACCGGTACTGCCCATTTTTCCCGCGTCAGGATAGCTTCAAAAACCACCTGAGGCGGCAGGCTAAGTTGTTTCGCCGCCAGCTCGCTGATGATTTCCAGGGCGCGTTTTTTGCTCTGACAGTGGACGCGGCTTCGCGTACATTCCCTGTTAAGAACACTGCTAAGCTGTAGAGTTGTATCATTATTTGTCATAATTTCACCTAAGAACCTGCCCACTCAAACAGTGGAACAGGCTCGGAGCATTAACCGTACAAATGGCCCGTTGTGCCGCACAACAGGCCGCCATGCACATGCTAATTGCCCGGACAATTAGTGTTGTTTCAGTTTATCTTTATGTTTGGTCAACTGGCGTGCCAGCTTATCAATTAAGCCATCAATGGCAGCGTACATGTCCTGACCTTCCGCGCTGGCATGAATTTCACCACCGTTTACATGCAGTGTTGCATCTGAGGTGTGGGTGACTTTCTCCACTTTCAGAACAACATAGACCTGGTTGATTCGGTCAAAATATTGCTCAAGTTTGGCAAATTTGGCTGTAACAAATTCGCGCAGTGCCTCGGTGATCTCGACGTTATTTCCGGTAATGTTGAGCTGCATAGTGTCTTCCTTATCGGTTGGGTCAAACGAGCTGTTTACGCTGGTTTGACGGCGGAATGGATAAAGACTCTCGGTACTTCGCAACAGTGCGGCGTGCCACCATGATACCTTGTTCCGACAGCAAAGAGGTTAACTTGCTGTCGCTCAACGGTTTCGCTGGGTTTTCCGCCGCGATTAATTTCTTCACCAGCGCACGAATCGCCGTGGAGGAAGCTTCGCCGCCGCCCTCGGTATTGACGTGACTGGAAAAGAAATACTTCAGTTCAAAAATGCCTCGTGGACTATGCAGGTATTTTTGCGTGGTCACGCGAGATATCGTCGATTCATGCATTTCGACAGCCTGGGCGATATCGGCCAGTACCATCGGTTTCATATATTCTTCACCTTGCTCAAAGAAGGCTTGCTGCTGTTCAACGATACAGCGACTCACGCGCAGTAGCGTATCGTTACGGCTTTCCAGACTCTTGATCAACCATTTGGCATCCTGCAGATTGCTGCGGATAAACTGGCTGTCACCATCGTTGCGCGCGTTATTGCACATCGAGGCGTAGTGCTGGTTGATTTGCAGACGCGGAATGCTGTCACTGTTGAGTTCTACCGTCCAGTGACCGTTATGCTTACGCACCAGCACATCTGGAATGACATACTCAGGTTCGCCAGTCTGGATCGACTGCCCGGGGCGCGGATCGAGCGACTGGATCAGATTGACGGCTTCTTTCAGCACATCTTCTTTCAGACGCGTGACGCGCATTAAAGTGCGGAAGTCGTGATTGGCTAACAGATCGAGATGATCGCTAATGATCAGTCTGGCCTCTTCCAGCCACGGCGTGGTTTTATCGAATTGGGAGAGTTGGATTAGCAGGCAGTCACGCAGATCTTTTGCCGCTACACCGACCGGATCAAACCGTTGGATCCGCTTAAGGACGGCTTCAACCTCGTCGATGTCGATCTCTTCATCGCCCATACTTTCGAGAATATCTTCCAGCGGGACAGTCAGATAACCGGTGTCATCAACGGCATCGACGATAGAGGTAGCAATAGCGCGGTCAGTGTCGGAAAACGGTGTCAGCTCGACCTGCCACATCAGGTAATCCTGCAAGGTCTGCGTCGTTTCGCCCTGATAGACCGGCAGCTCATCGTCAATGTAGTCACCGCTGGTGCCGGATGGTGTACCAGCGGTGTAAATGGTGTCCCAACTGGCATCGAGCGGCAGCTCTTCCGGCATCTCTTTTTGTTCGAGCGCGTCGGCGGTGTCCAGCGTTTCACTGTCTTGCGTTTCGCGGGTGTCGATTTCTTCATGAGTGTCGATTTGCTCAAGCAGCGGATTACTCTCCAGCGCCTGCTGTAGCTCCTGCTGAAGTTCCAGCGTCGACAACTGCAACAGACGAATCGCCTGTTGAAGCTGTGGCGTCATCGCCAGTTGTTGGCTAAGCCTGAGTTGCAAACCTTGCTTCATGTTCAGAATCGTACTCTCCTGCTAAAACGTCGCAAACTTCTACCCTATCAGAGTCTGAAGCCTTCCCCAAGGTATACACGCTTAACGTGTTCGTCTTGTAAGATTTCTGTAGGCGTGCCGTGGGCAATCAAATGCCCCTGACTGACGATATAAGCGCGTTCACAAACCGCCAGTGTTTCACGCACGTTGTGGTCAGTGATCAGTACGCCCAGGCCGCTGTCGCGCAGGTGTTCAATGATGCGTTTAATGTCGATAACCGAGATCGGGTCAACCCCGGCAAACGGTTCGTCGAGTAGAATAAATTTCGGATTCGCAGCCAGTGCGCGGGCAATTTCTACACGGCGACGTTCACCCCCGGAGAGTGACTGCCCCATGCTGTCACGCAGGTGCTCAATGTGAAACTCTTCCATCAGCTCGTTCGCGCGGTCTTCACGTTGTTCAGCAGACAAGTCGTCACGAATTTGCAGTACCGCCATCAGGTTATCGTAAACGCTGAGGCGACGGAAAATGGAGGCTTCCTGTGGCAGATAGCCGATACCGCGGCGCGCGCGTGCATGCAGAGGCAGCAGACTGATATCGTCATCATCAATAATGATGTTGCCCGCATCGCGCGGCACAATGCCAACAACCATATAGAAAGTGGTGGTCTTACCGGCACCGTTTGGCCCCAGCAGACCGACAATTTCCCCGGAGTTGACGGTCAGGCTGACGTCTTCTACCACGCGACGGCCTTTATAGGCTTTTGCAAGGTTCTTTGCAGTTAATGTTGCCATAACGAATTAATTACCTTCTTCTGTGCCGGGGTCTGGCCTTTGTTGTTTTTGTCCTGCAGCTGCGACGGCACCAGAACGGTTGTTACGCGCTTGCCTTTGTCGCTGAAAGCCTGCATTTTCTGCTCTTTCACCAGGTAAGTGATCTTATCGCCCTTAATGTTGCTATCGACCTGCTGCAGATAAGCATTACCCGTCAGAACGACAAAATCTTTTGCCAGTTCGTAGTGCATCTGGGAAGCGTGACCTTCAACGGGTTTACCGTTGTCCTGCATCTGGTAGAACGTTGCCGGTTTACCGTAGCCGTCAATCACTTCTTTACCTTGTTCGCCGCCCGGACGGGTAACGACCACTTTGTCGGCATTAATTTTGATGGTGCCTGGGTGACGATGACATTACCGGTAAAGGTAACCACGTTGCCTTGCATATCAAGAGATTGCTGGTCCGATTCAATGTGGATCGGCTGATCAGTGTCTCCGGTTACGGCAAATGCCGGAATGCTGGCGGCCAGAAGTGAGCTGGCAAGCACAAGATTAAGGCTGAGTTTGTTTGTTTTGAATTTCATAGGATGTTCTAACCTTTTCAATCAGCTCGGCGTTCTTGCTGCGTAAGTTGCCGCGCATTTTCAGACCGCTGGAGTTAAATGTTGTTCCGTATAACGTGACGAGGTCTTCAGAGGTAACATCCTGCGTCACCAGATTGATCTGCGCGTTATCCGTCGTGATTCTGCGAAGTTGAGAGTCCGGCACAAGTGCGTTGACTTCAACGTGTCCATATAAATAGAGCATCCGGTCATTGGTCAGCTTGGCTTTATCTGCTTTTACGGACCATGTCGGGATTTTATCCTTATCAAACGTGGTAAGTACCGGCTGCGTAACCACGAAACGGCCTGATCGGAATAATATTCAACGTGTTGAGCAATCAATCGATAGCTTAGTGCCCCTTCTGGGTTATAGACGAGCGTGTCCGTATGCTCGCTTTTATAGGTGGGATCATTGTTGTTGACGACCACCTGGGCGGTATCGTCTTTTTCGGCCATATTAATGCCGATCATCACCAGAACCGCCAGTGATAGCACAATGATAACCCAACGTCTGGCTTTACTCATATCGATTGCCCTTTGGCTTCATCCAGTTTGCCCTGCGCCAGGAGTAATAAGTCGCAAACTTCTCGCACTGCGCCACGACCGCCAGCAATGCGCGTCACGTAATCGGCGCGCGGGATCAACAGTGGATGCGCATCGGCCACGGCGACGCTTAAACCCACTTTTTCCATTACCGGCCAGTCGATGAGATCATCGCCGACATAAGCCACATTTTCCGGGGCAATCGCCAGTTTTTCCAGCAGATCGCTAAAGGCGATCAGTTTGTTTGACTGCCCCTGATACAAGTGAGTGATCCCCAATGTGGCACAACGATCTTCTACCAGTTAGCCTTTCGCCCGGTAATGATAGCGACTTCAATATCAGAGGTGAGCGCACAACGAATGCCATAACCGTCACGAACATTGAACGCTTTCAGCTCTTCGCCGTTATTGCCAATATAAATCAGGCCATCTGACAGTACGCCATCCAACGTCGAGGATCAGCAGACGAAATGTTCTCTGCTTTGCC
>ENA-OQIG01000129-OQIG01000129.1-human-gut-metagenome-genome-assembly--contig:-NODE-129-length-42462-cov-2.629408_pt1 | contig 42462 bp, 45 predicted proteins | sample MGYA00242576_ERZ504741 | MGnify/ENA primary metagenome ERZ504741 (study PRJEB26092, sample SAMD00036436) | human gut metagenome | host: Homo sapiens | study: EMG produced TPA metagenomics assembly of... | reverse complement strand
GGAATCATATGCCGCAGGAGGAGTTCTCGGACGATGGTGGCCGAGCGGGTTCGGCGTCATGTGCTGGCCGGAATGGGCTGGTAGTTCTGCATTCAGGGCATTATTCCAAGATTATGCGGAAGCTTCTCGGAACAAGTATGACGCTTCGGTGGCGGATGGGGATCGTGAGAGACTGTTCTGTACGTGTCCGACCCATCCGATCGCGCAGGGAATTCCGGCATGGGTGGATATTCCGGAGGAAGAGATGTATGGGGAGTTTTTTGATATTCCCAAACCGGATGATGTGGTATTTACGGGATGGTTTGCAGGCGGTGAGGTGTTCCGCAGCGGATGCACCTTTACACGTGGGCTGGGCAAAATTTTCTATTTTCAGCCAGGACACGAGGAATACCCCATTTACCATATGCCGGTGATTCAGAAGATTATCAAAAACGGGGTGCGCTGGTGCGTTCCTGTAGTACGAAGACCGGCACCACTGGATAATGCATGGGTGAATCCATCTACAGAGGAAGTGTATCTTTCTTCACACCAAAAATAGCAGCTGCAGTTTACCGATATCTGTATCCCGTTTGATTTTTTCAAAACAGGGTCTGATTTCACGATCAAAAATGTTCTGCAATACGCGGATGGAATCTGCGTACACATTGCATAAATCAGGAGGAAATGTTATATGAGAAAGCTTTCCGTTTTTTACGAACACATTCTACAGGCGTGTGAGCAATCCGGTAAGACGATTCCGGAAGTGCTCGCGTTCTGCAGGGATCAGGGAATTTCGGCTGTTGAGATGAACTACAGTCTGTTTGCATCAGAAAAAGAGGTCATTGCCCCGATGCTTTCCGATGCGGGGCTGGTGATCAGCTGTATGCATGAAACCTTTGATTTTTCCCATGATACGGATCTTGGCAGAGCACAGCAGATGCTCGATACTGCGGCATCGCAGCAGGTTTCGCGTGTCCTGTTTGTTGCAGGCGCGCTTGAAACTGCCGAAGCGGCAGAGCTTGCAGCCTGCAGCAGCACCTATGAGGCAACGAGTACTTTTATGGCCGAAAACAAATCGATTCAAAATATGGTACATGCGCTTTCCTCACTCGCCGAATATGCGGCTTTGCGTGGCGTTACGATTACCTTAGAGGACTTTGACGGTTTTTTACAGCCGTTTGCACGCACATATCCGCTGCTCTGGTTTATGGAGCACGTGCCGGGGCTGCGGTATACGCTTGATATCGGAAATTTTGCTTTCAGTGATGAGGATGTTTCGTATGCTGCCTGGCTTCTGAAGGATATATTGTCCATGTTCACTGTAAGGATCGTGCCGAAAGCCCGCTCGTTCACGGACGTTTCTGCCGCGGCCTTGGCCAGACACCGGCCGGAACGGGATATCTGCCGATGGCAAAGCTTCTTACAGATTTAGAAGCGTGCGATTACGACGGTTATCTCGCCATCGAGCATTTCGATGCGCCGGATCAGTTATCGTTCATCGAACAGTCCGCAGCGTTTCTGCGCCAGTGGGTTTCCGAATAATTCCGCCTCTTTCATAAGCGCTCTGATTTTCGGAAAATTTCGTATTTCCGGGGAGAAATTCAGCAAGGAAAATATGTCGAAAAAATTCTTTACTATCTTTGGTTTTTTCGTATCTTTTCCTTGCTTTCCAGGGAAAACATGGTAAACTAAATTTGAAGCTTTTTGAGAAGGCATGATTCGAAAAGCAAATCTAAAACAAGAGGGTTTTAAAGTAATGGGAGAAATTATTATTCCGCAGGGTTACAAATCTGCATTAAACCTCCACGATACACAGGTGGCAATTAAAACAGTAAAGGATTATTTCCAGCATGAGCTGACACATCGTCTGCATCTGCTCCGTGTAACAGCTCCACTTTTTGTACAGCCGGAAACCGGCTTGAATGACAATCTGAATGGCGTAGAACACCCGGTTTCTTTTGAGTTAAAGGATCAGGTACCAAGAAAACCGCTGAAATTGTTCAGTCTCTGGCAAAATGGAAACGGTACGCGCTTCACAAATACGGCTTCTCTGAGGGAGAAGGCATCTACACCGATATGAACGCCATCCGCCAGGACGAGGTGACCGACAACATTCACTCCGTTTACGTGGATCAGTGGGACTGGGAAAAAATCATGTCCCCGGAAGAACGCAATCTTGATTTCTTAAAGAGTACCGTAAAAGATATCTATGAGGCACTGAAAAACACGGAAAAACATATGGCAGACCAGTACGACTACATCGAAACCATTCTGCCGGATGAAATTTTCTTTATCACTTCCCAGGAACTTGAGGATCGCTATCCGGATCTGACTCCAAAGGAAAGAGAGTATACAATCACCAAAGAAAAAGGTGCTGTCTTTATTATGCAGATCGGCGGCGTGCTTGCTTCCGGAGAGCGTCAGGACGGACGTTCCCCGGACTACGACGACTGGTCCTTAAACGGCGACCTGATCGTTTATTATCCAGTGCTTGACATCGCTCTTGAGCTCTCCTCCATGGGTATCCGCGTCAACGCAGATGCTCTCCGCGCCCAGTTAAAGGAATGCGGATGCCAGTCCCGCGCGAAGCTTCCCTTCCAGAAATCCATTCTGAACGGCACTCTCCCGCAGACAATCGGCGGCGGTATCGGACAGTCCCGTATCTGTATGTTTTTCCTGCGCAAAGCGCACATCGGAGAGGTACAGTGCTCGGTATGGCCGATGGAGACACGAGAGGTGATGGATGTGATGAATATTCAGCTTCTGTAAGATTGGTTTCGAATAGACTATTACTGTAAAAGGGATACGTTTCCTGTCCGCCCGTTTTCAGGGTATGACAGAAACGTATCCCTTTTATATTTTCCTGCATTGCTGCTGCATTTCGTCCTTACATCAAATCTTTTTCTGCTTTTTGCGGTTTCAGAACCGTTCTTCCAAAAGCTCAAGCAGTTCCTCTCTCTGAAAGGATGCTGTCTTAATTTCATCACCGGAAAGGATCTCTTCCGCCAGCTCTTTTTTCATCTGCTGAAGCTTGATGATTTTTTCCTCGATGGTTCCTTTTGCAATCAATTTGTATACCGTCACAACATTTTTCTGCCCAATACGATGTGCACGGTCTGTCGCCTGATTTTCAACAGCAACATTCCACCATGGATCGTAATGGATGACGATATCCGCGCCGGTCAGGTTCAGGCCGGTTCCACCTGCTTTCAGGGAAATACAGAATACAGACGTGTCATCCCGGTTGAACTGTTCCACCATTTGTGCACGCTGCTCTTTTTTCGTGCTTCCCTGCAGGACAAAGCAGCTGATGCTTTCTTCCTGCAGACGCGCGGTCAGGATCTCGATCATCGAAGTGAACTGGGAGAACAGCAGGATTTTGTGGCCGGATTCCACGGCACTCTGAATCAGCTCGATGCAGAGATCGAGTTTTGCCGAACCGCCTTCGTAATTTTCGTAAACAAGCGCAGGATCACAGCAGAGCTGACGCAGCCGCGTCAGTTCAGAGAGCACCTGGAACCTGGAATCGGCAAATTCTTCCTCTGTCTGGTTCTGCAGCATAAGCGCCAGCCGCTGGGCATGTGCATGATACAGCTCCTTCTGCTTCTGTTCCATGCAGGCAGCCATATTTTTCTCAATTTTGTCCGGCAGATCCTTCAGCACTTCCTTCTTCAGACGGCGCAGAATAAACGGACGGATCATCTTTTGCAGACGTTCTAATCTTTCTTCGTCGCCGTTCCGCACAATCGGAAGTTCAAACTGCTCGCGGAATTTCTGATATCCATAGAGGAATCCCGGCATCAGATAATCAAAGATGCTCCATAGTTCACTTAACTGGTTTTCTACCGGTGTTCCGGTTAATGCCAGGCGGAACGATGCATGGATCGTTTTCACGGCTTTTGCTCCCTGCGTTGCGTGATTTTTGATGAACTGCGCCTCATCAATGATCTCGCAGAAGAACGGGAGATCCTGATACAGTTCGATATCGCGGCGGAGCAAATCGTACGAGGTAATCAAAATATCCTGCATACCGGCATTTTGGATCATCTCTTTCCTCTGTTCCTGTGTGCCGGCGACGAGTCTCGTCTGCAGCTTCGGAGCAAAGCGGGCACATTCGCTCTCCCAGTTATAGACGAGAGATGCCGGTGCAACGATCAAAGAACGACGATTTGCATCTTCGGGTGCTTCCTGCATTTCAGATAAGAGAAAGGCGATGGTCTGCAGCGTCTTTCCAAGTCCCATATCATCCGCCAGAATACCGCCAAAGCCGTTCTGGCATAAGGTTTTCAGCCACCAGAATCCTGTTTTCTGATATTCTCGGAGCTGTGCCTGCAGATTGTCCGGAAGTTCAAAATCGTTCTCCTCTGCAGTTTTCATATTTCGGATCAGCATACGGAACTCGCGGTTTTTCTCAACCTGAAGATCATCCTGCTCTTTTAAACGGGTATCGAGGTAGAGTGCTCGGTATTTCGGAATTGTGATCTCGCCGCTCTTCAGCTTTGCCTCGGAGATCTGCAGATTTTCCCGCAGTTCCGAGAGAACGCGGATACCGTCCTCGTCCATATCCATAAATTCACCAGTCCTCAGGCGGTAAAATTTCTTTTTCCGGTCATATTTTGAAAGAATCTCTGCCAGTTCCTCCATGCCAAAATTGCCCGGATTCAAATGAAGTTCCAGTACATTTTCTGCGAGGGATACACCGACAGAAACTTTCGGGGACGGGATGACACGGATCGCTTTTAACCGGTCAGAAACAAAAATTTCGCCCAGTTTCTGCAGATCTTCCATACCGCTGCTTAAAAACTCATACATCTCATCGGCTCCCTGGAGAAGCATCTGATGTTTCCGCGCATCATAGGCGCTGAAACAGGATCGAACGAGCTGGTTTGCCGCTGCTTCTTTCCGTACATCACGGCCATGGGAAAGCTGATGGATATCGTTTGCATCTGCAAAAACATTGTATTTTTTCTCGCCATAGACAGCCAGAAGTTCGCAGATAATCATATCATGCTGCGGCGCATCCAGATAAATCTGAAATTCCACCTGCGGCGGAAGATACTGCTGTAATTCCAGCTTTTCTTCTTTTTTTACCTTAAAATGTTCCTCCAACACCGGAAGAAGTCCCTGGCAGAAGGTCGGGATATCTTCTTTTGCAATTTCACAGACTCCGTCCGGACATCGCTCCATATATTCCAGGAAGTCGCAGACTTCTGCTATCTCTTCCCTTGGGATTCGGTAAATTGTATTTTTTTCTGAAAGAAAATACAAATATTTTCTGCCATAAAAAATGGGATCCGCGTACATCTGTACCTTTAGGCCATCCGCTTTCCGTAAAAGCTTCATTTCATACTGCGGCATCCCCTCCTGGCAGTGCCACAGTTTTTCTTCTCTCCAGTTCGTACGACAAAAGAACTCCTGCTGCCAACAGCCTCAAAAAATTCATCCATATTCTGCACAGAAATCATCACATAACGGTCATCAAAGCAGGACGCATAGCTGCCGGTACCTATCTGATAGCATGAGCCGCGTTCCATGGTATATGCGCTCAGAAATTCTACCATCGGACGGCTTTCTTCTTCAAAAGCATCCATACAGTGCAAAAAAGAAAGCTGCGCACCGTAGCTGACCGTTTCCATATTTTTTACAGCTGCTGTCATTTTGGAAACACTTTTTAATACATACATCCTTTTGCTTCCGATTTTAAATTCTGCCCGAAAGGAATCGTCAAACTGGCTCTCCAGATGAATTTCCAGTTTAACCTGACCTGCTTTTGCTTTCGGCAGAAAAGCAACCTGATCCCGCATCACATAATGTGAAAGCAGTTCAGAAAAACCGGGGCTTGTCTCTGCTTTTGGTGTTGGTTTTACTACTTTTCTGACAATTTTATGTTCTCCCTGGAATTCTTTCATTCCTTTTTTCACGCCGACAGCACGAAGAAGCTGCTCCAGTTCCTGATGTTCTTCGTCATTTCTCACTTTTTCTTCCAGTTTTTTTCTCTCTTTTTTCCGCCATTCAAGATAGTACAGCAAAACAGCGACACAATGTTTGCACAATCCCCAGTACTGCTCATGTGCCGGACAATCACAATCATCTTCCATAATTTCAGACATTTCTTCATCTACAGAAACGCTGACACAATACATATTTTTTCCGCTTCCGTCTACGACAGCTGTAATTTTATGCAGTTGATATCCGAAAATATCCTCCATTTCCTGTACCTGAAAAGCATGCACTTTCTGTTCTTCATAGATCTTTTTTCCACGGTTATATGATACGGAATTCGTCTCCTGTTTGATGTCCGCCTTTGTAATCATGCTGGTAAAATCCTTTCTGTTCTATCTTTTCCCATCATTCACAATTCGTATTTTACAGATTCTGGTTTTGATCACATCCGGGTCAAGATCTCCACTGTAGTAAATGGGAATCCCACTCTGTACGATCAACGAAATCAGTTTTAATGCTGCATACCGCGGCTGTCCCGACGTACACAGCAGCGACACATTCTTTCCCTGCACCTGTTCCATAAGATAGCTGAATACCATTTCGTTTTCCACAATGTATACACACGTTCCGACAGGCTGTACTTCTGTAATACCCTTCAGATTTTCCATGGTAAGCACATACGGTTCCCCGCATCGGCAAAAGGCTTCATATGCTGGATGCCATATCTCCTGTTTTTTCAAACGAATTCCAAACGCATGTACCAGGGAAGAAATATTATCCGGCACAACTCCCACGCACTGTAGCAGTTCTCTCCATTGCATTCGGTACTGATAAATAAGAGGTTTCATCAATTGCCTCCAAGTAGTCCATCTTTTTTCCTTTCTTATTCTCTTTTATTTCAACTAATAAAAATTATATCATATCCTGCTATATATGATAAGTTTCTTTTGGTTAAAAACAGAAAAACCCCGGCCGCCTTACGGCGCCGGGGTCTCTTACGTTTGAGCACAAGTATCTTTCGATACAATTATATTTTATTTAGAATAGTCTACCGATAATTAGTCGATCAGAGTAGCAACACGGCCTGATCCAACGGTACGGCCACCCTCACGGATAGCGAAGGTAAGACCCTGATCCATAGCGATCGGGTGGATCAGTTCGATGGTCATCTCTACGTTATCGCCAGGCATGCACATCTCAGTTCCTTCCGGAAGAGTGATAACACCTGTTACGTCAGTTGTACGGAAGTAGAACTGCGGACGATAGTTATTGAAGAATGGAGTATGACGGCCACCCTCGTCTTTTGTCAGAACGTATACCTGAGCGGTAAATTTGGTATGGCAGTGAACGGTACCTGGTTTAGCCAGAACCTGTCCTCTTTCGATCTCTGTTCTCTGAACACCACGAAGCAGAGCACCGATGTTATCACCAGCCTGAGCCTCATCGAGGAGTTTACGGAACATCTCGATACCAGTTACAACAGTTTTCTTGGTCTCTTCTTTCAGACCTGCGATTTCAACTTCCTCATTCAGATGAAGAACACCAGCCTCAACACGGCCAGTAGCAACAGTACCACGACCAGTGATGGTGAATACGTCCTCTACAGGCATGATGAAGTCTTTATCAGTGTCACGCTGCGGATCCGGGATCCAGCTATCTACTGCATCCATAAGCTCCATGATTTTATCTCCCCATGGGCCAGCCGGATCTTCCAGAGCTTTCAGAGCAGAACCCTGGATGATCGGAGTGTCATCTCCCGGGAAGTCATACTCGTTCAGCAGCTCACGGATCTCCATGTCTACCAGCTCAAGCAGCTCTTCGTCGTCTACCATATCGCATTTGTTCATGAATACAACGATGTAAGGTACACCTACCTGACGGGACAGAAGGATGTGCTCTTTTGTCTGAGCCATAACACCGTCTGTAGCAGCTACTACAAGGATAGCTCCGTCCATCTGAGCAGCACCAGTGATCATGTTCTTAACGTAGTCAGCATGGCCTGGGCAGTCAACGTGTGCATAGTGTCTTTTCTCTGTCTGATACTCAACGTGTGCAGTAGAGATTGTGATACCACGCTCTCTCTCTTCCGGAGCTTTATCGATATCTTCGAAGTTCTCAGCAGTGTTTCCTTCTACTCTGGTAGAAAGTACTTTTGTGATAGCTGCGGTCAGAGTTGTTTTACCATGGTCAACGTGGCCGATGGTACCAATGTTACAATGCGGTTTTGTTCTTTCAAATTTAGCTTTAGCCATTTTAAAATGTCCTCCTTAAAATTGCGCCCAGTGGGCTTTTTTGAGACTAAATTGGTGGCAGGAACCCACCTGAATCGTAAACCTGCTAAGTCTGATTATATTGCATTTCCGTCTTATTTGCAAGGGAAATCTCAGAAAAATAATACTTTTAGGCTGTGCAGCCTTTGACAGCTGCACACCCGATTATTTTTCTTACATTATTTTGCTTTTGCAGACAGAACTTTTTCCTGTACGTTTTTCGGAACCTGCTCGTATTTATCAAAGAACATGGAGTAGTTACCACGTCCCTGAGTTTTAGAACGAAGGTCTGTTGCGTAACCGAACATTTCAGCCAGCGGTACGAATCCACGGATCATCTTTCCGCCGCCGATGTCATCCATACCCTCGATACGACCACGACGGGAGTTGATATCACCGATAACATCACCCATGTAATCTTCCGGAGTGGAAACTTCGACTTTCATGATAGGCTCAAGAAGAACCGGAGCACCCTTCTGCATAGCTTCCTTGAATGCCAGAGAACCAGCAATGTGGAATGCCATCTCAGAAGAATCGACCTCATGATAAGATCCGTCGTATACATTTGCATGAACACCGACTACCGGGAAGCCTCCCAGGATACCGGCTTTCATAGCCTCTTCGATACCTTCGCCTACAGCCGGGATATACTCTTTCGGAATAGCTCCACCGACAACGGTAGACTCGAATTTGTAAATCTCTTCGCCGTTTGCATCCATAGGCTCGAATTTAACTTTACAGTGACCATACTGTCCACGTCCACCAGACTGTTTTGCATATTTGCTGTCGATGTCTGCCGGTTTGGTAATGGTCTCTTTGTATGCAACCTGCGGAGCACCTACGTTAGCCTCTACTTTGAACTCACGAAGCAGACGGTCAACGATGATTTCCAGATGCAGCTCACCCATACCAGCGATGATGGTCTGACCAGTTTCCTGATTGGTGTGTGCACGGAAGGTCGGATCCTCCTCAGCCAGTTTTGCAAGGGACTCGCCCAGTTTGCCCTGGCCTGCTTTTGTCTTAGGCTCGATAGCCAGCTCGATAACCGGCTCCGGGAACTCCATAGACTCAAGGATTACCGGATGCTGCTCGTCGCAGATGGTATCACCTGTTGTGGTGAACTTGAATCCGATTGCAGCTGCAATGTCACCGGAGTAAACTTTATCCAGCTCCATACGTTTGTTTGCATGCATCTGAAGGATACGTCCAACACGCTCTTTTTTATCTTTTGTTGCATTCAGTACGTAAGAACCGGAGTTCATGGTTCCTGAATACACACGGAAGTATGCCAGCTTACCAACGAATGGGTCTGTCATAATCTTGAATGCCAGTGCGGAGAACGGCTCGTCATCGGAAGAATGTCTTACGATCGGGTTTCCGTCCAGATCGGTACCCTCGATTGGCGGGATATCGGTCGGAGCCGGCATGTACTCAAGAATAGCGTCCAGGAGTTTCTGAACACCTTTGTTTCTGTATGCAGAACCGCAGCATACCGGTACAGCTGTACACTCGCAGGTAGCTTTACGCAGAACTGCTTTCATCTCGTCTACAGACGGGATATCATCATCCAGATAACGCATCATCAGCTCATCATCCAGCTCGCAGATTTTCTCTACCAGCTCGGTGTGATACAGCTCAGCGTCGTCTTTCATATCTTCCGGGATATCAACGATGGAGATATCATCGCCTTATCGTCGTTGTAGATGTAAGCTTTCATCTCGAACAGATCGATAATTCCCTTGAACTCATCTTCCTTACCAATTGGAAGCTGAAGGCAGATAGCATTTTTACCAAGTCTGGTCTTGATCTGATCTACAGCGTTGTAGAAGTCAGCACCAAGGATGTCCATCTTGTTGATGAATGCCATACGCGGTACATTGTAGGTATCAGCCTGACGCCATACGTTCTCAGACTGAGGCTCTACACCACCTTTTGCACAGAACACGCCGACAGCGCCGTCCAGTACACGAAGAGAACGCTCTACCTCTACGGTAAAGTCAACGTGGCCTGGGGTATCAATGATGTTGATACGGTGCTCAAGAGCGCCCGGTTTCGGCTTGCAGTTCTCTTCCAGAGTCCAGTGGCAGGTTGTAGCAGCTGAAGTAATTGTGATACCACGCTCCTGCTCCTGTTCCATCCAGTCCATGGTAGCAGTTCCTTCGTGAGTATCACCAATCTTGTAGTTAACACCGGTATAGTACAGGATACGCTCGGTCAGGGTTGTTTTACCTGCATCGATGTGAGCCATAATACCAATGTTTCTGGTTCTCTCTAATGGATATTCTCTTCCAGCCAACGGATTTTCCTCCTCTTAGAATCTGTAGTGAGCAAATGCCTTGTTAGCCTCTGCCATCTTATGAACTTCTTCTTTCTTCTTCACAGAAGCACCTGTGTTGTTAGATGCATCCAGAATCTCGTTTGCCAGTCTGTCTTCCATGGTACGCTCGCCTCTCTTACGAGAATAAGCGGTCAGCCAACGAAGGCCAAGAGCCTGACGTCTGTCCGGTCTTACCTCGATCGGTACCTGATAAGTAGCACCACCGATACGTCTTGCTTTTACTTCAAGAACCGGCATGATATTGTTCATTGCTTCTTCAAATACTTCGATTGCTGGTTTTCCAGCTTTTTCTTCTACTTTAGCAAATGCGCCGTATACGATTTTCTGGGCAACACCTCTCTTACCATCCAGCATGATGTTGTTGATCAGCTTGGTTACCACTTTGTTATTGTATAACGGATCTGCTAAAACATCTCTTTTCTGAGTATGTCCTTTACGTGGCACGTTACTTCCCTCCTTAACCATCATTCGATTAAATCATCGGTACTCACACTTATTTGCAGTATGTCCGCGCGTGTAAATTCTCTATAAATCCGCAGCCGTGGGGATTTATGGAATAACGCACAACATTTCGCTTTTTTGTGATACTAGATATATCTCGAACTCGTTTTACTTAATTATTTCTTTTTCGGTCTCTTAGCACCGTATTTAGAACGGGCCTGTTTTCTGTTAGCAACACCTGCAGTATCAAGTGTACCACGGATGATGTGGTATCTGGTACCTGGCAGGTCCTTAACTCTTCCTCACGGATCAGAACAACGCTGTGCTCCTGAAGGTTGTGACCTTCTCCTGGGATGTAACTTGTTACTTCGATTCCGTTGGAAAGACGAACTCTGGCGATTTTACGAAGAGCTGAGTTAGGTTTTTTCGGTGTAGCAGTTTTAACAGCTGTGCACACACCTCTCTTCTGAGGAGAAGACATATCTGTGGATTTCTTTCTCAGAGAATTGTAGCTTTTCTGCAGTGCCGGCGCGGTAGATTTCTTTACGGAAGTCTCACGGCCTTTTCTTACTAACTGGTTGAATGTTGGCATTCCATTTCACCTCCTGATAGATTTCTCCGTGTGTCCCACGGGGTTTCATACGGCTGCTTTAGTTCAACATAATTGCTTTGCAGCTTTTGCGCGCACAAAAAACAGTCTTTTACGCACGCTCGTTTATTATAGCGTCTGTCCTTTCAAAAGTCAAGGGGGAAATTCGCAAAAAATCGCGTATTTACGCGGCTTCTGCGGATTTCCCCCATTGATGCATTACTGTGCAAAAGTATTTTTTCTTCCTATTATAATCTCACCAGATTATTTTCTGACATTTTCTGTTTTTCGTTAAAGCGGACGGTTCCTGAAGGCCGGACACGCATCACACCGCTTCGGCTTCTCCTCGCTCTGTGCATTGCCCCAGAGGTCACGCGCTTTCTCTTCGGCACACCCTTTGCACCAGGGAAACATGCGGACATTGCTGATGTAAAAGTTCTCAAAGTTTGTCTCGTCGTTGTTGATGTCAAACTGCTGCTTTCTCGACAGCTCTTCCGTATGTTCTGCAATCCAGGCCTTCTGCCTTCGGTCGCCGGATACCCCGGTCCGCCGAGGACGTAATCCATATCGGCATGGAGATTTTCCGGTTCGCCTGGTTTGTGGAATCCTACAAATAAAATATAACCGCGGCGCAAAAGCTCCTGGATCGGCTCGTCCGTCTGGCCGTCCGGACCTAAAATCGCCCGCGCGGTCTGCGCATGAAAATTTTTTGTTTTGGGATAGAATTCCCAGTTGGTGCTAAAAATCCATCTGCCATTTTCTTTTCTCCCATGTTCTCATTTGCTGTATGCTTTTCTATACCATAACCGATTTTTTCAAAACAGGCAAGGTTTGTTTTACTGGATTTTTTTTTATCTATGCTATACTCTTTCCCGTGCATTTATGCAATCGGATTTTCCCGTCTTTTTGCGGGTGTCCGGACTGGTTCGTGAACTTCCCAGTATAAAAAACCAAGTATCTCAAAATTTTCATCAAAGGAGATTGGAAAATGAATGCAAGAAAACTGATCATCGACTGTGATCCGGCATCGACGATTCTCTCGCCCTGATGCTTGCCGCGGCTTCGAAAGAGCTGGATCTTGTCGGCATCACCACAGTCAGCGGAAATGTACCCGCTTCTATGGGCGCTAAAAATGCCCTCAAAATTCTTTCTATGATTGGAAAACCAGATGTCCCGGTTTATGTCGGCGAGGAGACGCCTCTGGTCCGCGACTACGTGGACGCGATGGACACCCACGGCATGGACGGTCTCGGCGAATCGGGCTGGCCGGATGCCGAAGGCCTTACGCCAAACAAGGACGCTGTTTCTTTCCTGATCGAAACCTTAAAAGCAACCCCTGATGTTACCATTCTTGCCCTCGGACCGATGACGAACCTTGCAAAAGTCATCTCCCGCGCACCGGAGTGCCTGACAAACCTGACGGCTCTTGTCTCCATGGGCGGAAGCTATAAGAGCCATGGAAACTGCTCCCCGGTTGCCGAGTACAATTACTGGTGCGACCCGGATGCCGCAGCCGAAGTATTCCACGCGTTTTCCGAGCTGCCGCAGCTTGAAGGCAAAAAGCTTCATATGATCGGGCTGGATGTCACACGAAAAATTGTCCTGACGCCGAATCTTGTGGAATATATGAAATGCGTAAATCCAGGAGTCGGAACCCGCATTGAGGAGCTGACGCGCTTCTACTTTGATTTCCACTGGAAACAGGAAAAGGTCATCGGATGCGTGATCAACGATCCGCTCGCGGCCGCTTATCTTGTGGATCCGTCGCTCTGCAGCGGTTTTGATGCGTATACGCAGGTAGAAACCGGAGGCCTCTGCATCGGACAGACGGTTGTGGATGCCATGAATTTTTATCAGAAAGCACCGAACAGCCACATTCTGACGCAGGTCAATGTGCGCCGTTTCTTCCTGATGTTCTTTGAGCGCGTTCTCGGCGTGCCGCAGGAGGAATCCGCACCGGTTCTCGACCAGATTCTCACCGCACCGCCTGTCTTCCCACATGAGACGATGTTTCAGAAGGGAGGCGAGGCATGATGAATACTAACCGTACGTTAAAGCTCACGACACTCGCGCTCTGCGGTGTCATCAATATTCTCGGCGGTACCATTGCTCTGCTGCTGCGTCTTCCGGTTTATCTGGACTCCATCGGAACAGTTCTGGCAGCCGCTCTGTTCGGACCTGCTGCAGGCCTCGTTCCGGGACTGATCTCCGGACTCATTTCCGGCATGACGAGTGATGTCTATGCGTTTTACTATATTCCGGTGCAGCTTGTCATCGGCCTCGTTGCCGGCCTTGTATTCCGCAGACTCCGCCCGTCCCATACGGCAGAATCCCGCAGCGAGAGTCTTTCCCTCCGCTCCATGGGCTGGAAGCTGTTTCCGGCAGCGCTTGTGATTTCGCTTCCAGGTACTGTGGTAAGTTCCACAATCACTGCGGTTGTTTTCGGTGGAATTACTTCCTCCGGCTCCACTGTGCTGGTGCAGCTGCTTCACAGCCTCGGCATGAATCTGACGCTGTCCGTCTGCGTTGTACAGGCTCTGACCGACTTTGTGGACCGAATGATCGTCCTTGCTGTCGTTCTTGTGATTCTGCCTGCTGTCCATTCTGCTTTCGGCAGTCTTTCCATGAGAAGCAGAAAATAATCTGTACCAATAGCACAAAGAATCCTGCAAAAAATTCACTTTCTTTTTTGCAGGATTCTCATATTTTGGCATAACAAGAACTCCGGAAAAAAGGGGAGGCTGCATCAGGAGCCATCCCTTTTCCGGAGTTTTTTATTTCTTCTTTAATAAAATCATTCACATGCGCGGATCCATACCTGCATTTCGCCCTCACCTCGGTTGTTCCACATATAATATGGAATCAGCTTCAGTTTCGTCTTTTCCTCTTCCTCTTTCTGATACAGATGATACAACGGCTGTTTTTCCGCATCGCCCAGCTTCATGCGACGTCCCTCGGCCGTTACGCGCACAAAGTGCTCGCCCAGCTCATCGGCTGCTTCTGCGGTTTTTTCACCATTCACACAGAGTTTTGTCAAATGCAGATTCTTTCCGTTGTCTGCTTCTTCCATACAGTAAACAACCGGTCCTCGTTTTACGGCAACACGGCCGGCGTCCTCGCGTACAAGCGGATTGGATGCCAAAAACTGGATTTCCATCGGGAAGTTCAGGCGGATCGTCTCACCCTTCGCCCATACTTTTGTCACATACAGATACCCGTCTTTTTCTTCCACTTCTGCGCCTTTTGGAATCTCTTTTTCATAAGAAGCACACCATCCCGGGATGCGGAATGCAAAGGTGTACGGCTCTTTGGTATCGCTCTCGCAGGTCACGGAAACATGGCCGTCCCACGGGAATTCGGAAGTGATGGATGCTTTTACTTTTTCTCCTTCCACTGTTCCACCCATGTACAAGTGGACAAACAGGGTTGTGTCGTTTTCCGTGTATGCGTAAGATGCAACTGAGCTTACCGTTCTTGCCAGGTTCGGAGGGCAGCAGGCACAGCCGAACCATTTCTGGCGGATCGGTTTTACATGGAATTTCCGCTCATCCTTGTGGCATGCCTCCGGCAGTACTTCCAGCGGGTTGACGTAGAAGAAGCTCTTTCCATCGAGTGCCATGCCGGACAGAACGCCATTGTAGAGGGCTAATTCCATCACATCCGCGTACTCTGCTTTTGCCTGAATTTCCAACATGCGGCGCGCAAAGAACACAAGACCGATGGATGCGCAGGTCTCTGCGTAAGCGGTATCGTTTGGCAGGTCATAGTTGAAAGAGAATGCCTCTCCTATATGAGTAGCACCGATTCCGCCGGTGACGTACATTTTCTGATGCACCATGTTGTTCCAGAGAGTTTCACAGGCTTTCAGCAGGCTCTCATCCTGCGTTGCCCTTGCCACATCCGCCATGCCGGAATAGAGATATACGGCGCGTACGGAGTGCCCCTGCACCTCATCCTGCTGACGCACCGGGCGGTTTGCCTGATTGTAGCTATATCGTTCCTCGCCCTCCGGGCAGGTCAGACCGCGCTCGATATCGTAATAGTATGGTTTTGTTCCGCGTTCATCGATGAAGTATTTCGCAAGATCAAGATACTTCTGCTCGCCGGTCAGATCATAGAGACGCATCAGAGCCATCTCTGCAATTTCGTGACCCGGATAACCTGCTTTTTTACCCTCGCCGTGACCGAGTTTGCTGGCAATAAAATCCGCGAAACGCTCCGCTGCTTTTAAGAGACGGTCTTTTCCGGTCGCCTGATAATAGGCCACGGCGCCTTCCGTCAGATGACCGAAGCAGTACAGCTCATGGTTGTCCTTAAGGTTTGTAAAAATCATATCCTGATCGTTGATCAGATAGTAGGTATCGAGGTATCCGTCTTCTCTCTGTGCTGCGCAGACAGCTTCAATTGCTTCATCTGCCGTTTTTTCCAGCTCCGGATCGGGATGCTGTGTCAAGGAGTACGCAACTGCCTCCACCCATTTGGTAAAATCGGTATCCTGGAACAGGAAGCCATAAAATCTTCCGTCCATTTTGCCATCCTTCGGCAGTGTCTCAAAAGTATCCAGCGGATATTTGATCTGAACAAATTTGTCTCCTTTTGCTTTCCGCTCTTTTTCAACTTCACCGGCGCGGCGGTAGTTCCGCATACAGAAGCTCGGTGCTGCTCCCGGAACATTGTCATTTAAGGCATTCCACTGATACGGAATTACTTCGGTGCGGACAAGCTCCATCTCTTTTTTCCAGAATGCATCGGTAACCTGGACTTTTGCCAGGGATAATGGTTTGCTGAAGTTTTTCTGATCCATTTTTTCGGTCTCCTTTTTCGTTGTCTTCCGCCGCCTCCTGGTTTGAAAAAGATATTTTCCTTGCTTTCAGATATGGGAAGCGTTACACTTCTTTTGACGCTGTTTTCCTGTTTTTCTATAGTTTTATTTTAGCAAAACGGACCGCCGTTTAAAATACAAGAATGTTTGAAAAGGTTTGAAAAAGTCATATGATCTCTGTTTTATTTCCAGATGCCGCCTGTTTTACCTACGACCTCTGCGGCAAATTCCAGTCCCCGTCCCCGGAGTGGATGCACCTGACACGGAATCTCGTCAATTTTGAACTGATGGTTGTGACGGAAGGAACGCTTTTTATCGCGGACGAACGCCGCTCTTACGAAGTCCATCCTGGCGAATATCTTCTTTTGCCTCCGACCGTCCATCAGCACGGCTCGAAAAAAGGAAGCTGCGCTTTCTACTGGCTCCATTTTATCCCTGGTATCCCCTCCGCACCGATCATCGCTCCTTCTGACCCGACCGCCGGATCGGTTCTGGATGAGTTTCATGCTGCACCGCCATCCTCCTACCGCCTTGAGGACCTCGCTCCCGCCCAGCTTCCATCCAACTACCCCGAAACGTTATGCATCCCGCTCCAGAGAACGCTTTCCTCCCCGAACCGCGTCATCATCCTCATGAAGCAGCTCCAGGACACTTCCCTGCGTTTCCACAACACGTTCCTCAACAACAGCCTGACTGCCGCTGTTCTCGGCGAAATCAACTGTCAGAGCCCTTCTACCGCACCTACACTTCCGAAACGCAGCGGACGCAGATCCTGCAGGACATTATCAGCTACATCCAGTACCACAGCAGCGAGTCCCTCAAAGTCACCGAACTCGCCCGTTATTTCGGCTACAACGACAAATACCTCTCCTCCCTCTTCCACGAGGCACCGGGATGACACTGAAGCAGTTCATCCTGAAATCCAAAATGGACAGCGCAATGGCTGAGCTGACGGACACGAATCACACAGTCTCTCAGATTGCCTATAATGTTGGATTTCAGGATGCGCATAATTTTTCCACGGCTTTCCGAAAACTCACCGGGATGACGCCGGGACAGTACCGGAAGAGTTATGGGAACCGGAAACTTTCTTTTGAATAGGACGGGAGGATACGACCCCCAGTCACAGCGGAGCGTCCGCCCCCCGCGGTGCTGTTTCGGAGGGGAAGAGGCTGTAAGAGGCCGAAAATTGCTAAAACCGGAACCAGGCTCCGCAAACTCCCTTCGGTCAGACAGTGCTGCGCCCGGTCCCAACGCAAATTTCCGCCCTCTAACATCCTTACCCCTCCTGCAAATGCACCGCGAGGGCGGACGCTCCGCTGCGCCTGGGGACCCATCTACGTTTTGGCGGACGGAAGTGATTTACTCAATGGATGGATTCACTTATTCTTTAGAAATTTACTGTTTCTTTTAGAAAATAGACATACTTTGCTCACATTTCTTCCCTATACTATAACTTAGATAGTTGATGAACCACTCAAAACTATCTCCCCCCTCATTATGAAAGAGCAGCCCGCATATCCGCGGGCTGTTCTTATTTTTTGTCTTTTTGCACCCCACGTAACGTAAATGCCGCCTGCGGTCGGGGAAAACATCCCGACCGCAGGCGGCCTCACAATCTACCGTGGAATCACATTACTCTTCCGCAGCTTCAATTGCTGCAGTCTCGATAATAAATTTCACGCTTCCATCCATTCCATTTGCCTTACCGCTGTAAGAAGTATAAGCGCACTTATCCGAATTCAGCGCCTGAATCCGATCCAGTACATCTCCCAGATCATCCTCAAAGGTACTCTTCAGCTTGCTGGTACCCTCTTCTTCAAACTTCTTCGTACCGTCAGCCAGTTCTTTCGCCCCATCGGACAGCTCGTCAATACCATCAACAACCTTGCTGCTTCCCGATTTCAGATCAGAAGCTCCGTTTGCCAGAGAAGAAGTTCCATTTGCCAGTGTAGAAGCTCCGCTCGCCAGAGTAGATGCTCCGCTTGCCAGCGTAGAAGCTCCGCTGTTCAGTTCAGAAGTTCCGCTTGCCAGGGAAGAAGTTCCGTTTGCCAGTGTGGAGGCTCCGCTTGCTACCTGGGATGCTCCGCTTGCTACCTGACGAAGCACCGCTTCTTAAGCTTCCGCTGTTTGCAGAAAGTTTTGCAGATCCATCGCTTAACTGGCTTCCCAGCTGTCCAAGACCTGCGGTCAGCTGTGTCGTGCCGCCCTGCAGAGTCGTAACACCCTCAACCAGAGCCGGTGCATTTGCTTTCAGCTGGCTTGCGCCGGAAAGCAACGTATCATTGTAAGCACTCAGCTGGGTGAATCCTGCGTTCAGTGCATTGATGCCTGCTGTTGCTTTTGCAAAGCTCTCATTTGTGCTGCTGTACAGCTGGCTCACACCTGCGGTCAGAGTACCGATGCCCTTGTACAGAGCGCTTCCGCCTGCATCAAGCTGTGCCACACCTGCGGTCAGTTTCTGCATTGCACCAAGATTCTGCTCAACAACTGCTTTATTATCGGTGATGGTCTGCATCTGTTTCTGCATGGTCTCAAGCTGCGGCATCAGAGCTGCAACCGTCTTCTGCAGATCACTGTACTGGCTCTTGATGTCGCTCATCTTCTGCTGCATTGCTGCAAGACCGGAGAGATCCGGGCGCTCGATTTCGAAGTTCAGTTCCGGAAGAGTAATCTGCGGAGCTGTAACCGGAGTAACCGAAACGGTTCCTGCTGAAGCGGAAACGCTGGCACTTCCGATCTGATTTCTTGCTTTACTTAAGGAATCGGCAAGCTCTGTATTTCCGGCGCTCTTAGCTGCGGAAATCTGTGCATCCAGTGTAGCCGCTGCTGCGGAGAGCTGATCATTTGCCTGTTTTGCTGCATCGGCGGATGCCTGGCTTGCTGCTGCATCAGCTGCGCTCTGTGCTGCTGCTGTTGCTTCCTGGTTCAGCTGTGCTGCTGCTCCGTCTGCCCATGCCTGAACCTGTGCTGCCATCTGGGTTCCCATCTGCGTTGCCTGATTCGTGATCTGTGCTCCAGACCGCTTAAGTAGCTCTCAAGTCCTTTGGACAGCGTATCCATCTGACTCATCAGCTCGTTGCCGTTTGTCATCATGCTGTTGACAGATCCTGCGATTGTGGTGTTCAGAACCCCGGAGAGCGCCTCGGTCTCGGAGATCAGGTAGAACCGGTGCTGGTCATACCGTCTACCATCGTCAGAAGGCTCTGTACATCGGTGCTCTGCAGCTGCTCGTTCAAACTGGTCAGTCCTTCGGAGAGCTGTTTTGCTCCTGCTAAAATATCATTCTCATCTTTTCCGTCGAGTGCTGCGTTCAGTGTTGCGATTGCACTGTTTACCTCGGTCAGGCCGTCTGCCAGAGGCTGAAGCTGCTCAGCGCCTGCTGCAAGCTGTTTCTCGCCTGCTACATAAGAAGCAACGCCGTCGGACAGCTGTGTTGTTCCGTCGGTGTACTGTTTTACGCCTGCAACGACTTTATTCACACCGTTTACATACTCGGTTACGCTTCCAGTCAGCACACCGTTCTTTCCAAGATACGTCTGGATTGCTTTATTCAGGGTATCAGCGCCCTCGGTGTAGGAGTTTACGCCGCTTGCCAGGGAAGAAGCTCCGCTGCTTAAGGTGGATGCTCCGTTGGACAGGGTAGCTGCTCCGCTGTTTAAGGTAGAAGCTCCGCTGTTCAGAGTAGAAGTTCCGTTTGCCAGAGTCGATGCTCCGCTTGCCAGTGTGCCGGCTCCGCCTGCCAGTGTGCCGGCTCCGCTGTTCAGCTCGTCAGCGCCGTCTTTTAACGTTCCGATACCGTCATCCAGCTCTTTGTAGCTGTCTTTTAAAGTATCCACACCATCGGAGAGTGCCTTGGAACCGTCAACCAGTTCCATTGCAGCATCCTCAAGATCACTCAGTGCATCCTTCAGGTCATCGTATCCGGTGATGTTGTCGGTATTGATGGTGTCGAGAACATCGTCAAGTGCAACGGTGAAGGTAGAATCCAGAGAGAAGTTCTCCACATCTGCAGTGATCTCCAGGCTTTCCGGCAGTTCGAAATCGCTGTCACCGGATACCAGATCTTCAAGGGAATCGGAATTTAATCCCAGGCTTTCCTGCAGGCCCGGCATACCAAATCCGATTACGATGTTTCTGCTTCCATCGGAAATGACTTTACCATTGTCGATTTTGACATTGGAGAAGTATCCTGCGGAAGAATCATTCCGGTCATCAGGACGAATGGGGTGTACATCGTCTCTTTCTTGCCGTTGATGTCAACCGTTGTCTTTGTGTTGTTTGTATAGTCAACTTTGATTTTCAGTTTTCCGCTCTTTCCGGCCAGGTCATCCGGTTTGATTTCCTTGCCGTCCAGATAATAGGTGAACTTCACGGAAACCGGAGCTCTTTTGTGGTTGTTCCCTGATAATAGATATCCTCGCCGTCTGTCTGCCAGGTCAGCTTGTTTCCGCTCTGGGTGAACTCCTCGTCGCCCTTTACGTTTTTGATGTCCTTCAGTTCACTCTCATCTTGCAGGTTCTTTTCCGTTCCTGCGTTCTTCAGCCAGTTGGATACGGTAATCTGATCTTCCGATCCGTCTGCATTTGCATTTACATATACGGTTTCTTCTTTGGAAACCGCTGCGTCCTCTCCTGTCGCTGCATAAACCGGAGCAGCTCCCATAACAGCAGCCATACCAACAGCAAGACCAGACATCATCTGTTTTCTCAGTTTTCTGTTTCTATTCATTGTGATAAACTTCCTTTCTGTGGTTTTTATAATGGTTTTTTATGATGAAATCCAGGATCATAAGAGAAGTAAAACCCGCTCGGAGTAAGATACTGCGGGATACCGTTTCCCTCAGATCGAGGATGTTTTTCCTATGCCTTTCAATCATCTAATGTTATAACGCAAAAATGACTCTTAGTCAACATTAAATACTGCACAAAATTGACGATCGGTCATTTTTTTCTTCGTGCATAGTCACAAAAATGAGAAAATTAGTCATTTTCCCTTTGACAGTTTCCATGTATGATACCTATAATTATAGACAAGATAATGACACACGCTTTTGATATCTTTCAGGAAAGGAGACTCTCTGTGGGAAAAATTGATAATAACAAACAAATGAAACGTGAGTCCCTTCTGGACTCTGCTTTCTCGCTCTTTATCGACAACGGCTTTAATAAAACCTCTATTTCGGACATCGTGAACAACGCCGGCGTTGCAAAGGGCACTTTCTATCTTTATTTCAAAGATAAATACGATATTCGAAATCATCTGATTGCGCACAAGGCAAGCCAGATATTCCAGGCAGCCTATGCGGATCTGCTGCGCCATCCGGACATCCAGGATTTTGAGGAGCAGGTGCTTTTCATCACCGACAATATCCTCGATCAGTTTGCTGCCAACCACAGCCTTGTGACGCTGATCTCCAAGCACTTAAGCTGGGGGTTCTTCAAAAATTCGCTTACATTTTCTCCGTTCAGTGACGCACCTGCTATCTACACGATTTACGAATCGCTGCTCTCTCACGCGGCATATACGTACCGCTCACCGGAGCTGATGTTCTATATGATTCTGGAACTCGTAAGCGGCACAAGCTACAATGCCATCCTGTATCAGCAGCCAATCCCGCTTGAGGACTTAAAGCCGGAGCTCTACGACGCCATCCGCGGCATTTTCAAACAGTTCCGGATCCGTAAAAAACGGAACGTAACAGAAAGTACGGAAAAGACAATTTCGTCAGCACAGCAGCCTGATCATCCGGCTCCATTAAGGGCAGCGCAATAAAAAAATACTTTCGCGGAATCTTCCAGCCAAAGAAACCACGAAAGTATTTTTTGTCTTTTTTATGATACCTGCGTTTCCAGATATTCGGCAATCCGCTGCTCCATCACCGGGACGAGCCACTCAGCGTAGCCGGCCTTCATCGGATGGATCGGATCCTGGAGATACAGTTTCCGTTTTTCCGGCGAAATGCTGTTGATCCGTTCGTCATTCCAGAAATCAATCACGCCGATCTGCCATTTTTCCTGGATTTTCAGAAGTGCTTCCACCATCTTTGCGTACGTATCGGAATCATACTGTGGGTTAGTGTAGAACATGACCCGGCAGTGCCACGTTTCTTTTGCATACGCAATGATGTACTCGATCGCACCGCAGACGGTTTTGACATCGAAGCTGTCCAGATCACGGGATTCCGAAATTTCGCCGAGCGGGCTGTTGCGCGTTGCATCGTTCGTAGAAAGCTGGCAGATAAACAGATCCACCTGACGCTCCGGGTCGAGATTGTCGCGCATGCGCTCGATGTAGGAATCCTCACAGTTATCAATCAGTGTTGTTCCATTGACCGCTTCTTTGATGCAGATACAGCTGTCTTTTTTCGCTATGTACTCCGCGAACGCATTGTTGTGGGCCGCAAATCCCTTCGTCACGGAAGATCCCAGGAAGACAACCGTCTTTCCTTTTAACGGACTCGTCTTTTTAAACGGGATCCGGGAAACATCGTACCGGACGGAGTTTCCTTTTTTGAAGTAACCAGTTTTCTTATTCATTCTATATACGCCGCCGGCGGCTAAGGCTGCGCTCCCTGCTGCCAGGATTCCGGCTATGATTTTTGCATCCATGGGTAAACCTCCATTATCTGAGTCAGTACAGATTTACAGATCCTTTCGGATCTTTTTTCGAATACCCCTATCTTACATCATTTTTTCGAAAATGCAAGTAAACTTTGTTGTCGATTTTGTTCCGATTTTGTTAACAAAGTTCGGCTTTTCTGTGTTTTGGTCGAATCCGCAGCGGTTCTGGCGAAAGTTTTCACCACTTTTTCCCAAAAAAGATTGACTCTCAAGTGTACTTGAGTGGTATAGTGAGAGTAAGATTTTATTTTATCACAAAGGAGAATTCTGTCATGAAAGAAACGGTTTTAGGCAGTCATCTGAGAAAAGTTCCTTCGATTGCAGTCGGATGCATGCGGCTTTCCGAAAAATCGAAAGACGAGATGAATCATTTCATCCATTCCGCGCTGGAACAGGGCGCATATTTCTTTGATCATGCTGATATTTACGGCAGCGGCATGAGTGAAACAGTTTTCGGTGATGCATTTGCCTCCGATCCTTCCCTGCACCGCGAGGATGTTCTGATCCAGTCCAAATGCGGCATCCGCCAGGGCTGCTATGATCTGTCGAAAGAGCACATTCTGGAATCGGTGAACGGTATTTTAAAACGGCTGCAGACCGATTATCTCGATCTTCTGCTGCTCCACCGCCCGGACGCCCTCGTAGAGCCAGAAGAAGTTGCAGCAGCGTTTGATGTTCTGTTTGAGAGCGGAAAGGTCCGCCATTTCGGTGTTTCCAACCACAAGCCGATGCAGATTGCACTGCTGCAGAAATATGTCCGCCAGCCGCTCGTTGTCAATCAGGTACAGTTCAGCATTCCGGTTTCCAACCTTGTTGCAAATGGCATGGAAGTTAATATGGAGACACCGGGCTCGGTTGACCACGACGGAAGTCTGCTCGACTACTGCCGGCTCCATGATATTACGCTTCAGGCGTGGTCGCCATTCCAGATGCCGTCATGGAAGGGATGCTTCCTTGGAAGTGACGAGTATCCGGAGCTGAACCAGAAAATCCGCGTGCTGGCCGAAAAATACGGTGTCAGTGATACCACGATTGCAGCGGCGTGGATTCTGCGCCATCCGGCGAATATGCAGCTCGTCACCGGTACGGCAAGTGAAAAACGCCTGAAAGAGATTATCGCGGCATGCAATATTACGCTGACGCGGGAAGAATGGTATGAGCTGTATCTGGCGGCAGGTCATCCGCTTCCGTAAGTTTTTCTGTCCGCCCGTATGCGAAGCAAGGCTAAAATCCGTTTTTCGGATCCGGGATTGATTTATAACATCGGAAAAGCATTCCTTTGGATCTTGTCGATCTTCCGGAATGCTTTTCCCTTTTTCCTTTTCTTTTTTCATGCAGCTATCTGCAATCCGCATTTGCTGCCTGCCCATAACCAAACAACTGCTCTGTGATTTATCAGATCTCTCCCACCAGATATCCCTGTTTTCCGTCGCGCAGGAAGATCGGCAGTGTTTCGATCGGCGCCTCAATTTCATTAGGCTTTCCGCTCATAAACATCACCGGTATTTGCCAGCGTCCAGGACGCACCGGCCGGCAGATAAACGGTACGGCTCGTTGCTTTTGCCCGGACAATCGGTGCTACAAGGATGTCGGAACCGAACATGTAAGCATCGGAGATGTCCCAGCACGCTGCATCCTCCGGGAACTCATAGAACATCGTTCTCATGACCGGTGTTCCTTTTTCGTGTGCTTCTGCCATCAGGCTTCTCGTGTAATCGCGCATTTTTTCGCGGACACCGATGAATTTTGTCAGGATTTCATAATTTTTCTCTCCGAAGCTCCATACCTCGTTGTCAGCTCCTGTTCCCTCACGCACTTCGCCAGCCTTGTTGATGATCTCTTCTCTCGGTCCCCGGTTTCCGTGAATACGCATAACCGGCAGAAGGTACCAAACTGGAACCAACGCACAAGCAGCTCCTGGAAGTCCGGATCTTCGGTCACACCGCCGTGGAATCCGCCGATATCGGTTGTCCACCACGGAATGCCGCACAATCCCATATGAAGGCCTGCGCAGATCTGTTTGCGGAAGTCCTCGTAGGTTGAGAAAATATCGCCGGACCACACAAGCGCACCGTATTTCTGGCTTCCGAGCCATGCACAGCGCACAAGGTTGACAATATCTTCCTGCCCATTCTCTTTTTGTCCTTCGTAGAACATGCGGGAATACTCTCTCGGGTAAATATTTCCGATCTCTTCCACCGGCCTGCGGCGTAGCGGTAGCACTCATACTCGTACGTCGAAAATTCCGGCTCTGCTTCATCCAGCCAGAACGTACGGATGCCGAGATCTGCATAGTTTTTCTTTACTTTTTCCCAGACGTACTTTCTCGTTCTCGGATTCGTTGCATCCAAAAAGACATTATTTCCATGGAACAGCATCTGAACATCAACACCTGCATTACTCTTCACAAGAAGTCCCTGCTGTTTCATTTCTTCGTAATTTTCACTTCTCCAGTCGATCTGCGGCAGATGGAAACCATCGTCTCGATGCCCATCTCATGCAGCTCGTCGATCATTGCTTTCGGATCCGGGAAATATTCTTCATCAAAACGATAATCACCGCATCTTGGCCAGTGATAATAGTCGATGACAAAGACATCCAGCGGAATGCCGCGTTTTTTGTACTCGCGTGCCACATTCAGTACCTGCTCCTGATTGTAGTAGCGCAGTTTGCACTGCCAGAAGCCAAGGCCGTACTCCGGCATCATCGGAACTTTACCAATGGCATCTGCAAAGTGCTCTTCAATTTCCGCCGGGGTATCACCTGCGGTTACCCAGTAGTCGAGCTGCTTTGTGGTGCGTGCCAGCCATTCCGTTGTGTTTGTTCCGAAATGAACCTCACCGACTGCTGCATTGTGCCACAGGAAGCCGTAGCCAAGGCTCGATACATAAAACGGAATGCTCGCCTGCGAATTGCGGTGCGCCAGTTCCAGGTTGCATCCCTTCAGGTTCATTCGCTCCTGCTGATACTGTCCCATACCGTAAATCTTCTCATCCGGGTTGGAATCGAAGGATACTTTTAGCTGATAAGCGCCGCCCTTTAATGCACGGTAATCGTGTGCGCGCAGGCAGAGCGCTCCGCCGTTCGCAATCTCGGAGAGCAGCACCTCGCCCTTCTGATTCAAGAACGTAATCCGAAGCTTCTGTCCCCACGGCTGAAGCTCGAGAACCGCCTGGATTTTACCGTTTTTGATCGTCGCTTTCCGTTCATCCACCAGCTCAATTTCCGCTTCCACCGGTTCCGGATCAAGCAGTGCAATGCTTCCCTCTTCTATCTCCGAAAGAAGCGTACCTCTCACCCGAAGACTGTCCTTCTGCCACGGCTCCACCCGGACCGTCTCCCCATCCTGCCGGAAAATCAGCGCATTTCCCTGTTTCTCAAAATACTGCATAAAAACCTCCCTTTCCAGAACCCGCCGTTCCAAACGCATGCATGGGCTCTGCTCTTTTCGTTTGCTTTCTACTTAGCATTATACTAACATTTCCGGCAGAATACTTGATCTTAATTTTCATGTTCTAACACTATTTTGATCTTTTTCAATTATTTCCCATTGAAATAAAGCTCTTTCTTAAGGAATCGGAATTCGCCTTTCCCCTGCGTCCGTTTTTCAACGCAAAGAACCCCCGGAGCCATTACAGCCCCGGGGGTTCTCAGTATTTCATTTATTATGCAAGCTTCAAAGTATTAACCTTAACTCCAGGTCCCATAGTAGGAGCCAGAGTAACGCTCTTCAGGTACTGTCCCTTCAGAGTAGCCGGTTTTGCTTTGTTGATTGCACCGATCAGCGTCTGGAAGTTGTCGCTTAACTGCTCCTCAGTAAAAGAAGCTTTTCCGATTGGCACGTGGATAATGTTTGTTTTGTCAAGACGATACTCAATCTTACCTGCTTTGATCTCTTTAACGGCTTTGGTAACATCCATAGTTACGGTACCAGCCTTCGGGTTTGGCATTAAACCTTTCGGTCCAAGTACACGGCCCAGACGACCAACAACCACCCATCATATCCGGTGTAGCAACAACAACGTCGTAATCAAACCAGCCATCGTTCTGGATTCTCGGGATCAGCTCCTCAGCTCCAACGAACTCTGCACCTGCTGCAACAGCCTCATCAGCTTTTGCGCCTTTAGCGAAAACAAGTACACGAACCTGTTTTCCGGTACCGTGCGGCAGAACAACTGCTCCACGGATCTGCTGGTCTGCGTGACGTCCGTCACAACCAGTTTTGATGTGAACTTCGATTGTCTCGTCAAATTTAGCAGTAGCTAATTTCTTAACTGTGGAAATAGCATCTGCCGGATCGTACTGAATGCTACGATCAACTGCTTTTGCAGCCTCTAAATATTTCTTACCATGTTTCATTGTCTAATAACCTCCTGGTGGTAGTTGCGGGAATCTCCCTCCCACGTCAATACGAGAAGATGTAAACTCTTCTTCTAAATTAGTCCTCTACAACGATACCCATACTTCTTGCGGTACCTGCGATCATGCTCATAGCTGCCTCAACAGTTGCTGCATTCAGGTCTGGCATCTTCATCTCTGCGATCTCACGAACTTTGTCCTTAGAGATAGTAGCAACTTTCGTTTTGTTCGGAACGCCGGAACCAGATTTCAGGTTGCAGGCTTTCTTAAGCAGAACTGCTGCCGGAGGAGTTTTGGTTATGAAGCTGAAACTTCTGTCTGCATATACAGTGATAACTACAGGGATGATCAGGTCTCCCTTATCTGCTGTTCTTGCGTTGAACTCTTTGGTAAACTGTACGATGTTTACTCCGTGCTGTCCAAGTGCAGGTCCAACCGGTGGTGCTGGTGTTGCTTTACCAGCAGGAATCTGTAATTTGATATATCCTGTAACTTTCTTTGCCATTTTACGGCACCTCCTAAATAAATGTGGTAATTGCGGGAATTTCCCTCCCACGAAACGCCCCTGGGGCATTTCTTACATCTTCTTGACTTCTGCGAAACTTATTTCTACCGGCGTTTCGCGGCCGAACAGCTCAACATTGATGGTAACCATCTGTTTTGTATCGTTGATACTCTGAATCAGTCCGGTTGTATCCTTCCATGCGCCGCCTGTTACAACGACTGCATCGCCAACTTCAAGGTCAAGCTCAACCTTTTCCTCACCACCGGTGATTCCAAGGTTCACCATTTCCTCATCCGTAAGCGGTACCGGCTTGGATCCCGGTCCGACGAAGCCCGTAACACCTCTGGTATTGCGGACAACATACCAGGTATCGTCGTTCATGATCATGTTGATCAGAACGTAGCCCGGAAACAATTTCCGGAGTACCTGTTTCTTGGTTCCGTTCTTGACTTCAACAACTTCTTCCATAGGAACACGTACTTCCAAAATCTGATCCTCAAGATGACGGTTCTCAATTGTTTTCTCAATATTGGCTTTTACTTTGTTTTCATAGCCCGAATAGGTGTGGACTACATACCAGTTTACTTCTGACATTCTGACACCTTTATCCTTATTTGATCAATAAATTGACGAACTCGATTACAGCGCTGTCAACCAGGGTGATTAACCCGCAGGTTACTGCAGAGATCGCTACGACTGCAACGGTCTGCTTGCCCAGCGTTTTGTTGTCAACCCAGATGATTTTTCTGAACTCTGCTTTCAAGCCCTTGAACCAGCTCTTTTTGGATGCTTTTTTTTCAGTTTCTGCCATTGGATCACCTCTTACCAAAGATTATTTGGTTTCTTTGTGCATTGTGTGCTTTTTGCAGAATCTGCAGTACTTCTTTGTCTCCATTCTCTCAGGATGGTTCTTTTTCTCTTTTGTCATGTTGTAATTACGCTGTTTGCATTCAGTACATGCCAATGTGATTTTTACGCGCACGACTTCCACCTCCACTGTGTATTTGCGTTATCGCTTGTGATCCTTGCGGATCAGCGGCGGTCTCTTCATTTCTGCCCTGTTTTTGCTGCTCGTACTTCAGCAATTTCAGGCATAAAAAAAAGACCTTCTTCCATGTCGCTGGTTTATTGTAGCACAGGAACTGCCTGTTGTCAACAAAATTCACCAAAGTACGCTGAGATTTTTATCAGGATCGTATCGTTCACCGGTGTCCGGCGAACTGTAACACCCTGTTTGTTCGAGACGATTCCGGACAGGAAATGATTCCGCGCGCAATTTTTCCTGCGCGCAGAACCATTCTCTTATTCTTTCCCTGAAAAAGCCTTACGCATCCGATCTGGAATACGCGTTTTTCATCTGGTTGCTGAGTTCAAAGAGTACCTTGTGCAGTGTTGCACCCGTCTCTTTTTTCAGCATTTCAGCGATTTTGTTGTTTGCTTCTTCTCTCAATTGTGTCTGTTTTGTTTCGTCTGTCTCCCCTGCAAGTAGCGCATCGTATTGGTGGATCAGTGCATGGCCTTTTGCCATCACCTTTTCCTGATACCGCTCAATGTGAAAGATAGAAGACTTATAGGATGCATCTGCCATTGCTGCCACCATGCGGCTTGCCCAGTAGAAGTTATCTGTGGAAACCTCTCCCGTTGTGTTGGAAAGATACTCCGGTGTTGTCGTCACATCGGTGTAGAACGGAACCAGCACATTGAATGTATTTGACGCAAATGCAATCCACTGCAAAATGCCGTTGTCTCCTTTGTGATCCGGGCGCATCTGGATGACAGAAAGGAAATCGGTCCGGTTGACACCGATGGAGCGATATGCTCCCTTCCACGATTTATCGCCGTATGCGGCATACGGGTCGTACGGTGTTCCCTGATAGTGGGAGGACAGTACGTATTTCACATCCTCTACGGTGATCTTCTTCTCCGGAACCATCATCCACGGAATATCGTCGGATACCGGTGTGTAATCGGCATCCGGTCCGTCCCATTTTTTCGTGTGCGGGTTCAGACAGCGCTCCATGAACCAGGCACGCGGTGTATTGTAAACGTGATCGGAATCATCGTGGCTTCCGAAGGCATCGCGCGGATTAAAATTTCCATCCATAGAAAGATCCAGATGATATGTTTCAATAAATTCTTTCAAGTCTGCTGAGCACATATATTCCTTCTGTTCGCCGAGTGCATCCTCCAGATCAAAATGGTCGATGCCAAGCTGGTTCGGCATGGCCACATAATGGTCATCCGGCACTTTCACTGCCATCCAGTGATGGCCGCCGATCGTCTCCAGCCACCAGATCTCATCGTGGTCCTGAAATGCAATGCCGTTCATCTCGTATGTACCGTACTGCTCCAGCAGGCTGCCAAGTCTTTTGACACCTTCTCTGGCGCTTTTAATATAAGGAAGAACAATATAAACGAGGTCCTCCTCGCCGATTCCGCCCGGAACCTCTTCTTTTCCGTCTTCCGCCGGCTGATAAACGACAAGCGGATCAGCACCCAGCACACGCGGATTCGATGTGATTGTCTCGGTCGCAGTCATGCCGACCTGCGCTGCATTCACGCCGCTTGCCGCCCAGACACCCTCGCCTTTTTCTGCGTTTGGCACTGCAGTGTACCGCATCGGATTGTCCGGAAGCTCAATGGTCAGATGAGAAATCTCGGTTTTATAGGTTCTCGGCTGCTCCTCCGGGTGAATCACTACAAATTTTTTCGATGTATAATGGCCTGCACCGGAATCGTCGTTTCGCGCGATCATGGTGGAACCGTCATACGATGCTTTCTTTCCAACTAAAATGGTTGTACAAGGCATAGCTATAGCCCTCCTTTTGCTGTCTTATGCTTCCGATTATGACATCTTCAGCTGCGATTTGCAAGCACCATGTTATCTGTCGTTTTCTTCCTTTTTCACAAAATAAACCGTATCAATTCCTTCTCCCCTGTCATCCTTCAGCCGCCGGACAAGACTATATCCCAGCTTGTCCAGGATATGCTCCTGGGCCCCGTTCGTGGACCAGGTACGGAGAGTAATCCGGCTTCCCGGAAATTTTGCTGCGATATCCTTTTCTGCTTCTGCATACATTACCTCCGAAATTCCCTGTCCGCGGTAATCCGGCCAGACGCAGAGGGTGGTCAGATAGCAGGAATCCGGATATGCTTCCAGATTCTCACAGTTAAAGTGATCCTTCCAGGTCATAAAGGCCCGCACGACTCCCTCTTCCTTCCACAGCACCACATGCTGACTGCAGATATTCTCCAGATATTCTGCAATTCCATCCGTCTTTTCTTCTGTCTCGGCCCAGTTCGTCTGGGATGTACTGTTGCGGTGGGAAAGCGGCGGAACGAAATCCTGATCGCACAGCTCCAGCAGCTGCCGGATTTCCTCTTTCTCTTTTCGATCCTCTATCCCGTCCCTTACAACGACTCTGCTCTCGCAGCACATCCACGGAAGCCGGCATACGAGTGCTACGGCTGCACACATGCCATCTTCTACGCTGGCGGCATCGAGCCATTCTTCTCTGGTATGCGCTCCCCCGCCCCGGCAGAAACCGACGCAGATAGCAGGAATATGCCGCGACAATGGGATATTACAGTCTGTGGATGCTTCAGAGCATACCGCCTCTTCCCCATCGGCTGCCTTCAGCGTTTTCTGTGCGCACCGCGTCATACGTGCCATCTGGACAGGATCGGTTTCTCTTGCGCACGGCCGCTTTCCGACGAGCTTGCAGGAATACTGTACCTCCTCACTCTGGCGTGCTGCTATGGTCTCCTCCAGATATGTTTCGCAGGCTTCCAGGCTCCTGTAATCCTCCGAACGGAATTCAAACAGCATGGAGGCATCCTGCGCAATCGTATTAACAGAGGTTCCTCCCTCTATTTTTCCCACATTGTATGTTGTATGAGATGCTGCATCCGTCTGAAAACGGTAAAGCTCTCCGATCAGGCCCGCAAGCTCTGCAATAGCATTTTTTCTTCCGAAATTCAGGAAGGAATGACCGCCCTTTGTTTTTGCCGAAATCCGATACCGGACAGACCCGATGCAGATGGGATACATTTTATCCCGATACAGATCAAAGGCTGCCATTCCGCACAGATTTTTTTCATAATGGTCGACAAGCGCGCGAACTCCGCACAGATTGCCAAGCCCTTCTTCTCCAAGATCCGCTGCAAAAATCAGACCGCATGGAAGCTCCGGCTCTGTCTCATGAACGTATTTTGCCGCCATCAGAAGCATCACAACATTCACGGTATCGTCTGTGATGCCGGGACAACGCCAGATCATTCCGTCTTCTTTGATCTCCAGCGGCTCCTCCAGCGAAAACACGGTGTCCAGATGCGCCGTATACAGAACCTTCTTTTCCTGTTCCGGCCGATACTCCCAGATTACATTTCCAAGCTCATCCGTATGAACCGACTCCATGCCCTGCTGTTTCATCCATTCCATGCAATATGCGATTCTCTGATCTTCTTTTCCCGTTTCCGTCGGGGTCAGTGTCAGCTCCCGCAGCGTCTGCAGCGCAAGTTCTTTGTTGTTCCGGCAAAAGTTTCGGTATTCCTCTTCTATTTCCCATTTTTTACGCATGAAGTACAATCCTTCCTTCTTTGTATTCCCATTCTGTTCCATATCTCTTGCTCACGCGGGTGAGATATTCTGCAATTTTTTCTGCTGTTTTTTCGTCTGCTACGTACGGAATATTTTTTTCTGCGTTTTCCCTGTCCATACCAAGCTCGACCGGCAGAAGCTCCAAATGTGTGCATTTCCCCTGACAGATCTCGAAATACGGCAGCACACTCCGATAGACCTCCGGAATTTCGTAGAGGGAATGTGAGGACTGCTCCTGCCGCCTGGCGATTCCGATGGATGCTGCCGTGTGAATATTCAGACCATATTTTTCCATGTAGTCCGCAGGCAGAAGACGTACATACTGATTTTCAAAAATAAAATTTCCGAGGCAATAGAAAATCGGACAGTCACGGTACAGTTCGATTCCCTTCAGCTGATGCGTTCCGCCCCCGATCACCGCGCTGGCTCCCGCATCGATACAGGCGTGTGCAAATTCCTCCAGAAAATAATCCGCTTCTTCGTCATTGTCCTTACGGATTTCATGGGAATGTACCATAACCAGGACTGCCTCACATGTCATCTTCGCTTCCCGGATTGCATCGACGGTGCGTTTCACATCGATCAGATTCGGGCTGGAGCTTCTTCCTCTGTTCCGTCCTTGCTGATTTCAAACATTTTCCCGCCAAATTCCATGACACCCTCGGAAAGCGGAGCTATAAATCCCTCCTGCCGGTGCAGATCCCGCAGTCCGTTGATTCCGGTCACCTCTGCAATCTTTGCAAGATCCTGCGCATGTTTCTCCGTAATGGTATATTTTTCCGAAAAGCGCAACGGATTTAAGCCCGGCCTGCCAGGCTGCCGTTCCGTCTGGCTTCCCGCCCTGGCTGCATTCTCAAACGTAGAACAGATATCAATCACCGCAATCTGTCCCGCTGTTGTGTCCAGAATGGCAGGACGCGATGCTTCGTAAAGATTTTTGCCTGCTCCGGCATATGCCACATCCTTTTTTTCAGTTCGCTGATCGTAGATGCAAGTCCTTCATAGGAATAATCCATCGTATGATTATTCGAAATCCCAAGAAAATTAAAACCGTAACGCAGGGTATCTTCCAGACACTTCGCATCTGCCGTCAGCCATGTTCCGCCGGAATACGCCGATGCGTAACAGCTGCCGTCCGATATCGTCGTTTCCAGATTCGCCATCCGAACCTCTCCCTGCATCAGAAATTCGCGAATCGGCAAAACATCCTGATATCCCGCAGAAGCCGTTTCATAATCAGAATATCACCTGCCGCCGATACTCTTATTGTTCTGTTCATTCTTTTTTTGCCTCCCGAACGATTCCTGCTCTCTGCTTTTGGAATCGCATCTTTATCCATTCTTATTTTTTCGTAACGGTTCAAAAGTCCCATCCCGGTTTTTCTTTCCTTTTACATAGCTCCAAATCGTTACCTTTTCTCTCTGTATCTGCTGCTTCTTTCTACCAGATCCGCAAAAAGGCGGTTCATCTCCGGCGCTGAGTGGATCAGCCCTTCCGGATGCCACTGTACGGCCACAATCTGTCCGTTGCGGCTTTCTATCGCCTCGATGGTTCCATCCGGCGCCGTTGCTGAAACCACGATGTCCTCTCCCGGCGTACGCACTGCCTGATGATGCATGGAGTTTACCGCATGGGTTCCCGCCCCGAGGATTTCTGCCAGACGGGTTCCCTCTTTAATTTCCACATGGTGATGCAGATAAGACCGCTCCAGGGACTGCAGATGCAGAATTGTGGTTTCCTTCTGTGTATAGATATCCTGGTACAGATCACCGCCGCACAGGACATTTAAAAACTGAATTCCTTGCAGATGCCAAGCATGGGCATTCCCATCTCTTTGCTGCCCGTCCAAGTGCGAACCATGCCTCGTCGATCTCCGGGCGAATGGTCTGGATCTGCGGTTTTGGCTCTTCTCCATAATACCACGGATTTAAGTCCTCTCCGCCGGGAACCAGAATTCCGTCGCACACAGCAAGTATGCCTTCCGGATCCGCTTTCATGGCAACTGCCGGAATTGCCATCGGAATTCCGCCGTTGTTCAGACTGATTCGATATAATCGCTGTTGACATACATTCTCTCCGCACTTGAAAAAAGTCCCGGCTGTGTTTTATACGTATTTCCCAAGATTCCAATGATCGGTTTTCTCACTTGTAAACTCTCCTTTTTTACCAGATATGCCGAAAACGGCTTCACCTTTCCTGTGAACCCGCTTCCGGCATGCTTTTTCTTTCGTTATCGAATATTTTACAGTACATCCTGATGGCAGATATGACGGATCTTTTCCTCATCTAAAGCACGAATGACATTGGCTGCCATTGCGCTTGCTGCCTCCAGGTCTTCTTTTGCGCAGAAATTGTAATGGCTGTGCGCATAGCGGGATGGAACACCAAGCACCAGACACGGAACTGCTTTTCCTGTCACGCTGATTTTTGCTGCGTTTGTGCTTCCGCCTCTTCTTACGCTCTCCTGGTATTTAATTCCGCATTTTTCTGCTACTTCCTCGGCCAGTGAAATAAACTGCGTATTGGAAATATAGCTGTTGTCCAGGATACGAATCTGAACACCCTTCTTCATGCAGCCCTGTGCCTGTCCTGCGCTGATGAAAAAGTCATCGGAAGGAGATCCCTCAAATACAATGGCAAGGTCCGGTTTTACAATCTGACTTGTTACCACAGCACCGCGGGTTCCGACCTCCTCCTGTGCTGCAAAGGCGCCGACAACATTAACCGCAAGAGAAGCCTGCTCCTTTTCCAGCTGTTTCATCGTATCTACGATGCATGCGCAGCCGGCACGGTTGTCAAATGCTTTTCCGAAGCAGATTTCATGCTCTGCATCGTATTCAAAGGTTACATCCGGCATCATCGGATCACCGATATGGATTCCGAAAACGTTTTCAACCTCCTCGCGGCTGGTTGCTCCGACATCCACATACATTTTTTCAATTTCCAGAGTCTGGCTGTTGCGTTCTGCTGTTGTCATGAAATGAACCGGTTTCGCACAGATAATACCATGTACCATCTTTCCAGATCTGGTGCGGATCCATACCGCATGTGCCGGAAGGCTGGTCAGATGAAGCCGCCAAGCATGATAATGCCAAGGCATCCGTTGTCCTGGATATTCTGTACCATGAAACCGCATGCGTCCAGATGGGCATCCAGCTGGATGACCGGACGGGAATCCTGCTTTGTTCCCGGCATCCGCACATACAGGTTATTCATTGCGTCATTTTCTACATCAAATTCTTTGCAGTAATCTGCTATGGTACGGATGACATCCTCCTCGAATCCGCTTGGTCCAAATGCATCGGAAAGCTTACCAAACATTTCTATATCCATTGTTTTATCCTCTTTTCTTTGGGTTTCTGTCAGATTTATATTCTTAATATACAACAAAGCAATGTGCTGTGACAATATCCATCCAGCGATCTGTCTCCAGCTTATTTGTGAAGGTATCTACCTCTGCATTCCCGGATAAAACGACATCGTGTACGCTTTTTTCCAGTCTTTATAGGTTACCTCATATGTAAAGTGCTCCGGAAGAGCCACCTGACACTCTTTTTTCTGTCCGGCAACTGCCTTTTTTACCCCTTCCCGGATTTCGGATATCACTTTTCCTTTCGCTTTGCACCACGTTGCCGCACCGACACCATGCTTCGTTTCCACTGTCGTAATGCCCGGAATCAGTTCTTTGGCCTGACGGCAGATCTCTTCATCTCCGGAAAGGAACAGCACCGGTACGTGATGTGATGCTGCTGTATAGCTGTTCAGCATGCACTCACTCATCACTTTTCCATTCAGATGAATATACAGGCTGTTTCCTGTCGATGTGTGGCTGATCGAAAAATTGGGATCTCCTGCCGGTGCATGGTATCCAAGATACAGTACGCCGTCATAGCTGTCGTCGATACCATACATCATATTATACGGATGACCACTCTTTCCCCGGATCAGGGTGACATACTCCGGCATTTTCAGCGGGTCAATGTTGGATGCATCTCCGTGACCGTCCTTTACGACAATCTCATCCGCGCCCGCTTCATGTGCTGCTTCGCATGCCGCAACGACCTCTTCGGTCATCTCCTCTGCAAATCTCTGGTATACGCTTTCCTTCTTATGTGTTTCATCGGTCAGTGCCACTCCGGCACAGCCCTCGATATCTGCACTGATAAAAAGCTTCATTTCTGCTGTTCCCTTCTTTCTTTATCATAAAGATGACAATATACGTAATGTCCGTCATCCACTTCATACCGCTCCGGCGCTGTGTTTTGCAGCATTCCATGCATTTTGGACATCTGGTATGGAATTTGCACCTGTCGGCGCTTGTGGGCGGATGGGATGCTTCCCTCAAGCAGAATTCTTTCTCTTTTTGCCGTCGGATCCGGAACCGGAACTGCGGAAAGCAGTGCCTGCGTATACGGATGCATCGGATTGCTGTAAATTTTCTCTTTTTCTCCGACCTCCACGAAATTGCCGAGATACATAACGCCGACACGGTCACTGATGTATTCCACAACGCTCAGGTCATGTGCAACAAAAATATAGGTCAGATCCAGGTCATGCTTCAGTTCATTTAAAAGATTCAGAACCTGCGCCTGAATAGACACATCCAGTGCCGAAACCGGTTCGTCTGCGATGATCAGAGACGGTTCTACCGCAAGTGCACGGGCAATTCCGATTCTCTGACGCTGACCGCCGGAAAATTCATGTGGATAACGGTTTGCATGGTAGTCATCCAGTCCTACCCGGTGCAAAAGATCCAGCACTTTCTTTTCCAGATCCGCTTTATCCTGATACAGATGATGCACCAGCAGCGGCTCTGCAATGATGTCAAAAACAGACATCCGTGGATTCAGGGACGCATACGGATCCTGAAAAACCATCTGTACCTTTTTCCGGATGGAACGCATTCTCCGGTCATTGTACTCTGTAATATCTTCTCCATCCAGATACACATGGCCCGATGTCAGATTTTCCAGTTTGCAGACGCCTCTTCCCAGCGTGGATTTTCCGCAGCCGGACTCGCCTACAATTCCGAATACCTCTCCTTTTTTCACCTCAAAGGTAACTCCGTCTACCGCTTTGACGAATTCCTTTTTCCCAATCCGCTTCCGGCAACCGGATAATAAATTTTCAAATCCTCTACTCTAAGTAATGTATCTGACATCCTAGTCACCTGCCTTCTCTACGTGATCTGTTTTGAGCTGTCCGCTTTCGCAGAGCCAGCATCTGCTGATATGGCCTTCTTCGATCTGGAAAAATCCCGGTTCTTCCTCGCGGCATTTTTCCGAAGCGTATGGACATCGCGGCTCAAATTTGCAGCCTTTCGGCATATATTTCGGGTTTGGAACGTTACCCGGAATCGACTTCAGTTCTTTTCCGGCGTCTCCCAGTCTCGGAATCGATCCCAGCAGTCCCTTCGTATACGGGTGGGACGGATTGCGAAAATTGTTTTTACATCTCCGCGCTCTACCACGCGGCCGCAGTACATAACGGCAACATCATCGCAGACTCTGCGACAACACCAAGATCATGTGTAATAAACAGGATGGATGTACCTGTCTCTTTTTTCAGCTGATTCATCAGATCCAGTATCTGTGCCTGAATCGTTACATCCAGTGCAGTCGTCGGCTCATCCGCAATCAGGATTTCCGGCTTGCATACAAGTGCCATGGCAATCATGACCCTCTGTCTCTGGCCGCCGGAAAGCTGGAACGGATACTCCTTCATCATATGTTCCACACGCGGAACACCCGTTTTCCGGAGCATATCTTCCGCCTTTTTCAGTGCTCTTTTTTTGATATTTTTTCGTGCTGCAGAACACATTCTGCACCTGGTCTCCAATCTTCATGACCGGATTCAGACTGGTCATCGGTTCCTGGAAAATCATGGAAATTTTGCTTCCGCGCAGCTTTCTCTGCTGTTCCTTCGTCAGCTTTACAATGTCATCGCCATCCAGCAGGATTTCGCCGTCAGCAATTTTTCCTTTCGTTCCGGTCAGTAATCCCATCACAGAGAGGGATGTCACGCTCTTTCCACTTCCCGACTCACCTACGATGCCAAGCGTTGCGCCGCGTCGAAGCTCCACATCGACACCGTCTACTGCTTTGATCACGCCGCCATCGGTATAGAAATACGTATGTAAATTTTTTATCTCAAGTACGTTATCAGTAGCCACTTCTGCTCCTCCTTATCAATCGGAAAGTTTCGGATCGAGTGCATCGCGAAGTCCGTCGCCTAACAGGTTAAAGCTCAGTACGGTAAGGAAAATCGCAAGACCCGGGAAAATCGTCACATACATTGCACTTGCCATATAGTTTCTTCCGTTGGAAAGAAGCAGTCCCCATTCCGGTGTCGGCGGCTGTGCGCCCATTCCCAGGAAGGAAAGGCTCGATGCTGTCAGAATGGAAGATCCAAATGACATGGAATACTGTACAATGATGTCCGGAATGGCTCCCGGCAGAATATGGTGAAACAGAATTCTTGCATCGGAAACACCGATGTTCCGTGCCGCCAGGACAAAGACGGAATTTTTCAGGCTCAGCGTTTTGCTTCGGACAAGTCGTGCGAAGGTCGGTGTAGAAAAGACAGCGACCGCAATCACAACGTTTGTCATGCCGCTTCCGAGGATTGCCACGATGGCGATTGCAAGAATCAGTCCCGGAAAAGCGAACAGGACATCGCAGATTCTCATAATAATAGAATCAATCCATCCGCCGTAATATCCGGCCAGAAGTCCGAGAATGGTACCACAGACTGCACCGACCGTAACAGCGCCGAATCCGACTGCAAGTGAAATCCGGGTTCCACAGACGATACGGGAAAACAGATCCCGTCCAAACTCATCCGTTCCAAACAGGTGCTTCATACTTGGTCCCTGCAGAATCGCATTGTAATCATACTCATTGATTCCGTACGGCACAATTTTGCTTCCGAAAAACGCAAGGAAAATGAGAAAAATGATAAAACAAAGCGCAACTACTGCATTTTTCTGTTTTTTAAATTTTCGAACCATCTCAGAAAACGGAGTTTTAATTCTCTCCTGGTTCTCGGTCTGTACTTTTTCTTTCTTTCATTCCACTCATCTCCTACTGAAGTTTAATTTCCGGATTCAGAACCGCATAGAGGATATCGACAATCAGGTTGATGACGATAAACTGCAGCGAAAAGATCAGAATCAGGGACTGGATTGCCGGATAATCTCTGTAATTGACCGATTCAATCAGAAGGGAGCCAAGGCCAGGATAGGCAAATACCGTTTCTGTGACAACAGAACCTCCCAGCAGAAAGCCGAACTGCAGACCCACAACCGTCACGACGGAGATCATGGAGTTGCGGAAAACATGCTTCCAGATCACAACCTTTTCTTTGATTCCTTTTGCTCTTGCTGTTCTGACGTAATCTTCTTTTAAAACCTCAATAATGGAGGATCTTGTAAATCGTGCGATCACGGCTGCAATTCCGACGCCGAGCGTGATCGACGGCATAATCAGACTTTTCAGGCTTGTTCCGCTTGTTGTCGGCAGAATTCGCAGTTTTACCGCAAACAGCATAATCAGCAGAAAGCCGATCCAGAACGAGGGGAGCGAAATACCTGAGACCGCAATCGTCATTCCGGTATAATCCTGCCATTTTCCCCTGTGGGTTCCGGACCACACACCAAAGAGCACACCAACAACCGAGCTCCACAGCAATGTGACAAATGCCAGACGAACGGTATTTCCGAATCTTCCGCAACCTCCTTTGCAACCGGCTGCTTTGTGCGAAGGGAGGTTCCGAGATTTCCTTTTAAAAGTCCTGTCACGTAGGTAACATACTGTGCCGGAATGGATTTATTCAGGCCAAGCTCTTCTCTTACTGCCTCTACGTCATCCTGTGTTGCCTGCTCTCCTGCAACGAGTCTCGCCGGATCTCCCGGAATCAGGCGGACAAAGAAAAATACAAATGTAATAACAATAATCAGTGTGGGGATCGTACCCACAATACGCTTCAGTATATATTTTGGCATATTGTATCTCCTACTTTCATGCTTATCCTACAGGTACAATCCCACGGATCACTGCCTGCTTTCCTGTTTGTAAGAAACCGGCGCCCTCTTTTGATGGAAGGACGCCGGGGTCTTTTTCATATCCTTATTTCAGTCTGCCGTTATTCGGCTGCCATTCTGGCATTTCTCATGCCGATGCTTCCATCGCCTAACAGATATACTCCGGTAATGTTGTTGCTGGTTGCCCAGATGTTTTTATCGCTTGCGATGCAGAGCAGCGGGAGATCCTTCCATACGATATCCTGTACTTCTCCATAGATCTCACCACGTTTGTTTTCATCTGCAGTTGCAAGACCGTCTTTGAGAAGCTGATCTACTTTTTCATTCTCATAGTAGCTGATATTGAAGCTCATCGGCGGCTCAGACTCGGTTGCCAGCATCGGGCGAAGTCCCCAGTCAGCATCACCGGTGGAAGTAGACCATCCGCTTAAGTAGCAGTCAACCTCGGCATCTGCTCCTGCGCAGTCAGCTCCCTGAACCTTTTCATTCAGAACGGCATTTTCCATTCCGTTCAATTCCAGATCAATACCAACCTCAGAAAGCTGCTGTTTGTAGAACTCTGCTTTTTTCTGATTTGCTGTCGTGTTGCTGTACATCAGTGTTGTGGTAAATCCATCCGGATATCCTGCTTCCTTTAACAGCTCTTTTGCTTTTTCCGGATCGTAGGAATACGGATCATTTCCTTTGTAGTGCTGTACTTCTTCTCCTACCATAGAAGTTGCCACAGAACCGTAACCGTTCATAACGACCTGGATATATGCCTCTTTGTTGATTGCATAAGCCATTGCCTCACGAACCTTAACATCGTTGAACGGTGCTTTCTGTGTATTCATGAAGAAGTACCATACGGCGATGCTGTCGCCCATTCCAACGGATACGTTGCTGTCACCTTTTAAGGTGTCAACACTTTCTGTCGGTACAGACCACATAATCTGTGCGTCACCTGCCTGAATTGCAGATACACGGGTAGCACTTTCTGCAACCGGTTTGAATGTGATGCTCTTAAATCCTGCATCTGCATCTGCCAGAGCAGTTCCGCCGCAGACGTCTGCGTCATATCCCCACCAGTCTTTGTTCAGTTCTACTTTCATATGGTCACCGGCAACCCACTCAACAAATTTGTACTGTCCGGTTCCTACCGGTGCCTGTGCACAGGCATCTTCTCCTGCTTCAATCTGTTTCGGGCTCATGATCAGCGTAGCCGGATGTGCCAGGTTGCTGATGAAAGCACCGAATGACTGTGATAAATAAATTTTAACGGTATAATCATCTATCTTCTCTGCATGATCCAGAACATTGCAGAGGAATGTAGTACGTTTCAGTCCAAGGCTCTTGTCTGCCCATTTATTTACGTTTGCAATCAGGGCATCTGCATTCCACGGAGTTCCATCGGTAAAGCTTACGCCCTCACGAAGATGAATCGTATACTCGGTTGCTTCATCATTTGCTTCATAGCTGGTTGCCAGCATCGGAATGATCTGCATATTCTCATCGAATCCAAACAGACCGTCCATCATCATTCGCTGTACACCACCGGAAAGTGTATCGGAAGTATCCATCGGATCCATGGTGGTAAAGTCTACAGCTACCATTGCCGTAACATCAGAATCCTGGGATACCGACTCGCCTGCCGGAATCGTGATGGTATTCTCCGTACCTGCTTCTGAACCGGATGAGGTCGATGCAGCGGATGCTGTTGATGTGCTCTTACTTGTGTCAGAAGAACCTGTCGATCCACATGCTGTCAGTGCCAGTGCCGTTGCTGCTGCAACCAGAGCACGCATTACATGTCTTTTTTTCATTGTTGTCTCCTCCTTTTCTGCAAGTGTTGCTGTTTTCTTTGTTCTTTCTTTTCACAGATAACAGAACCATGATATAAAAAGAGCAAAGATGCCTTACCTTTTTTTTACAGCCCCTTTGCTTAATCGGTATTATAGATGTAATGCGTCACT
>ENA-OQIG01000128-OQIG01000128.1-human-gut-metagenome-genome-assembly--contig:-NODE-128-length-42468-cov-4.252261_pt1 | contig 42468 bp, 50 predicted proteins | sample MGYA00242576_ERZ504741 | MGnify/ENA primary metagenome ERZ504741 (study PRJEB26092, sample SAMD00036436) | human gut metagenome | host: Homo sapiens | study: EMG produced TPA metagenomics assembly of... | reverse complement strand
TTTTATTTTATCGTTCATACATCCTTTTTTATGTTATTCATTCAACAAAGCGATGCATTTATCGACTTCACGCACTAATTTGGACAATCGCAGCTTCGTCTCTTTTACGTCGCTGCCGTTAAGGCTGATTGTCGTAGCTGTTTTTAGGTCTGTGTAGCTTGATTCTAACGCTTTGTATTCAGCTCTCGCCTTTTCGAGTTCGGACTTCTCATCTTCGAGAAGTTGCTTTAACTCAGCATTTTCGCGCTTTAATTCATCGTGCAGATAGATTAAATGCCGCAGCCTTGCTTCAAAGGTACTTAATAGCTTCTTTTCTTCTTCTGTCATCACTACACCAAAATTGTACACAAAAATACGATTAACTCTGATATTACAAAAACTTTTCGGCGGAAAATAGTCATTTATAGTGAAAATAGTTATCCGGGGGACTTCCTTTACCTCCCCCGACTCCTAATTATATAAAAGCCCGCTACAAGCACAATTATCCAAAATCGACAACCGATTTGTTATAAATATGCAATAAGAGCGCAAAAAACCGGATACATTTTCATCTTTTTGTGGCTTTTTGTTATTAATTTAATAGAATTTATATCAGATAGACTACGATTTCGAACTTTTATTCCTACATTTGCGGGCAAATGATAACCTTTATTAAAACGCATAATCATGGCTAAAATAACCAAAGAAGCCGCATTGCTCTATCATTCACAGGGCAAACCCGGTAAAATTGAGGTGGTACCTACCAAACCCTACAGTACACAAACCGACTTATCTCTCGCTTACTCTCCCGGCGTGGCAGAACCATGCCTCGAAATAGAAAAGAACCCACAAGATGCTTATAAATATACAGCCAAAGGCAATCTGGTAGCTGTTATCTCAAACGGTACAGCTGTTCTGGGATTGGGTGATATCGGCGCTCTTAGCGGCAAACCGGTAATGGAAGGTAAAGGTTTGCTTTTCAAAATCTATGCAGGAATCGATGTATTCGATATCGAAGTCAATGAAAAAGACCCCGACAAATTTATCGAAGCCGTCAAAGCCATCGCCCCTACTTTCGGGGGTATCAACCTGGAAGATATCAAAGCACCCGAATGCTTTGAAATAGAACGCCGCCTGAAAGAGGAACTCGACATTCCCGTAATGCATGACGACCAGCACGGAACGGCCATCATCTCCAGTGCGGGATTGGTCAATGCCTTGCAAGTAGCCGGTAAAAAGATTGAAGATGTAAAATCGTAGTTAACGGTGCAGGTGCTTCGGCCGTATCGTGCACGAAGCTTTATGTATCATTGGGCGCACGCCTTGAAAACATTGTCATGCTCGATAGCAAAGGTGTTATCAGCAAGGCACGCACCGACCTGAACGAACAGAAGCGTTATTTCGCAACCGACCGTACCGATATTCACACACTGGCCGAAGCCATCAAAGATGCCGACGTATTCTTAGGACTCTCCAAAGGAAACACTCTGTCGCAGGATATGGTGCGTAGCATGGCTCCGATGCTATCGTCTTTGCCCTGGCAAACCCGACCCCGGAAATCTCTTACGAAGACGCATGGCAGCCCGCCCGGACGTATTGATGGCAACCGGACGTTCGGATTATCCCAATCAGATTAATAATGTAATCGGTTTCCCGTATATCTTCCGCGGAGCTCTCGACACGCAAGCGAAAGCGATCAATGAAGAGATGAAAATTGCCGCTGTACACGCCATTGCCAATCTGGCCAAACAGCCCGTACCCGATGTAGTGAACGAAGCCTACCATGTGAACAACTTCACCTTCGGTCCGGAATATTTTATTCCGAAACCGGTAGATCCCCGCCTGATCACGGAAGTATCCATCGCCGTGGCCCGTGCCGCTATGGAGAGTGGTGTTGCCCGTAAGAATATAGAGAACTGGGATGATTATAAAACACATCTCCGCGAATTGATGGGACAGGAATCTCAGCTGACCCGCCAACTCTACGACACGGCCCGTCGCAATCCGCAACGTGTGGTATTTGCCGAAGGCGGACACCCCAACATGTTGAAAGCTGCTGTCGAAGCCAAATCGGAAGGAATCTGCCATCCTATTATATTAGGTAACGAAGAGCGCATCGAGAAACTGGCCAAAGAACTCGACCTGAGCCTGGACGGAATCGAAATCATCAACCTCCGCCACGACCGTGAAGCGGAACGCCGTGAGCGCTATGCACACATCCTCTCCCAGAAGCGTGCCCGCGAAGGTGCTACATACGAAGAGGCCAACGACAAGATGTTCGAGCGCAACTACTTCGGTATGATGATGGTTGAAACCGGAGACGCAGACGCTTTCATCACCGGACTGTACACCAAATACAGCAATACCATCAAAGTAGCGAAAGAAGTTATCGGCATCCGTCCGGAATACAAACATTTCGGAACCATGCACATCCTGAACTCCAAAAAGGGAACTTACTTCCTGGCTGACACTTTGATCAACCGTCATCCGGATACTTCCACTTTGATAGATATAGCCAAACTGGCCGATCAAACTGTCAGATTCTTCAATCATACTCCGGTGATCTCCATGCTGAGCTATTCCAACTTCGGTTCCGACCAGGCAGGAAGCCCGCTGAAGGTACACGAGGCAGTGGCCTATATGCAACAGGAATATCCCGAACTGGCAATTGACGGTGAAATGCAGGTGAACTTCGCCATGAACCGCGAGCTCCGTGACTCTAAGTACCCTTTCACCCGCCTCAACGGCAAGGATGTCAATACATTGGTATTCCCCAACCTGAGTTCTGCCAACGCAGGATATCAGCTGCTGCAAGCCATGGACCCGGATACCGAATTCATCGGCCCGATCCAGATGGGACTGAACAAACCTATCCACTTTACGGATATAGAAAGCTCGGTACGCGACATCGTAAACATCACAGCCGTGGCTGTGATCGACGCTATTGTAGAAAAGAAAAAAGCTAATAAATGAAACGGCCATTATCCAAATCACAAATAGTTTGTATCATTCTGCTTTGGGTGGCGCTTTGTTACATAGTATTGGTATACGCCGAACGTATTGACGGTCCTACCATACTTATGCTTATCATTTCGGCAGCATTAGTGTTTATTCCCGTCTATAAATCACTTAAAAAGAATAAATAATATCTTTTTATTCCTTTTTTGCGGCATAAAATATCAATTTTGATGTTTTATGCCGTTTTTCTTTATAAAATGCTTGCTAGTTCGATTTTTATGTTTACTTTTGCAACGTCATCAACAGAGACGATAGAATTTAAAAACAATCATATTAAAAAGAAAAAAGAATTATGAATGCAGCTAAGGTATTAGAAGATTTGAAGAGAAGGTTCCCCAACGAACCGGAGTATCATCAGGCAGTAGAAGAAGTTCTTTCTACCATTGAAGAAGAATACAACAAACATCCTGAATTCGACAAGGCCAATCTGATTGAACGTCTTTGCATTCCAGACAGAGTATACCAGTTCCGTGTAACTTGGGTAGACGATAAAGGCAACGTGCAGACCAACATGGGTTACCGTGTTCAGCACAACAACGCCATCGGCCCGTACAAAGGAGGTATCCGCTTCCATGCTTCTGTAAACCTTGGTATTCTGAAATTCCTTGCTTTCGAACAAACATTTAAAAACTCGCTGACCACATTGCCTATGGGTGGCGGTAAAGGTGGATCGGACTTCTCTCCACGCGGAAAGTCAAATGCCGAAGTAATGCGTTTCACTCAAGCTTCATGCTCGAACTGTGGCGCCACATCGGTCCTGAAACCGACGTACCGGCCGGTGACATCGGTGTAGGTGGCCGCGAAGTAGGCTTCATGTTCGGTATGTACAAGAAGTTATCTCACGAATTTACCGGAACATTCACCGGCAAGGGACGCGAATTCGGCGGTTCACTGATCCGTCCGGAAGCTACAGGTTACGGTAACATCTACTTCCTGATGGAAATGCTGAAGACCAAAGGAACCGACCTGAAAGGTAAAGTATGCCTGATCTCCGGTTCGGGTAACGTGGCTCAGTACACTGCCGAAAAAGTATTGGAACTCGGTGGTAAAGTAGTTACCATGTCCGACTCCGATGGTTACATCTACGATCCGGACGGAATCGACCGCGCCAAACTGGATTACATCATGGAGTTGAAGAACCTCTATCGTGGACGTATCCGCGAATATGCCGAAACTTATGGTTGTAAATATGTTGAAGGAGCCCGCCCCTGGGGTGAAAAGGGTGATATCGCACTGCCTTCAGCCACTCAGAACGAACTTAACGGAGACGATGCACGCAAGTTGGTTGCCAACGGGGTGATAGCCGTATCGGAAGGTGCTAACATGCCTTCTACACCTGAAGCCATCAAAGTGTTCCAGGATGCTAAGATCTTGTACGCTCCGGGTAAAGCAGCCAATGCAGGCGGTGTATCTGTGTCAGGATTGGAAATGACTCAAAACTCTATCAAACTGAGCTGGAGTTCGGAAGAGGTGGACGAAAAACTGAAGAGCATCATGAAGAACATTCACGAAGCTTGCGTACAGTACGGTACCGAACCGGACGGATACGTAAACTATGTGAAGGGTGCTAACGTTGCCGGATTCATGAAAGTAGCCAAAGCAATGATGGCACAAGGAATCGTATAATCAGCAAAGAATCCAATAATGTCATAGTAAAAGAAAGCCCGTTTCTCCTAAAAGGAGGACGGGCTTTCTTTTTAAACAATCCACACTACTTCTTTACAATAACCTCCGGTTCGAAAATCTCCCTATCGAACTGCTTTCACACATATGTCCCCCCCTTTCATACCTCCGCAACCAATCAGGCAGAGCCATCCGGCGTTGCGAGTACAACTATCCCTCTTCTGGTTGCAACCATACGAAAATACGAATAGAAAACGGCTTGACAGGCATTACCAACTATATTGAAGAGCCAATAGTGCTTTTTTAATTCCCTTCACGCGTCCACCATTTTACCGACCTCCGTCCGGTACTCCCAACGTCACCGGAATATGTCTCCCCATTCAGTTCCCACCGATATTCCGCCAACCGTTCAGTCACAAAAAATAATATTAACAGGCGGTTCAAACAGATGCCTTATCAGTTTGCTATAAAAGAAGTTGCCGGCATCACAAAAATAAAAACAATCGTTTCAATCTTTCATAAAACTAAAAAGAGGTCTCTTTTTTAATCTATTAAAAATTTGCTTGTTTGTTTTAAACCATTTACTTTTGGAATTTTAAAAACCAAAGCCTTATTTTTGAAAAAATCACAATCAGCCTTATATTCTACTAAATGATTTTAAATAACGAGTCTAATAAGAAGAAGAAATTTGAGCAGTTTTTCATTATGACTTATCCCAAAGTCAAAGCGTTTGCATGGAAATTGTTGAAGTCAGAAGAAGATGCAGAGGATATAGCCCAGGATATATTCGCAAAACTATGGACTAATCCTGAGATTTGGGAAAATCAGGAAACTTGGAACAGCTACATATATACTATGGTCCGCAACCATATCTATAACTTCTAAAACATAAATCAATCCGGCAGACCTATCAGGAGCAATGCACAAAAGAGGAGCCGGCTATATCCGAAACTGACATTCACGATCAACTTTATGCCAAGGAAAGTGAACTTCTGATAAAACTTACGATTGCCAATATGCCCGAACAGAGGAGGAAAATCTTCCGAATGAGCCGGACACAGGAAAAAAGTAATCAGGAAATCGCCGACGAGCTGGATATTTCGATCCGCACTGTAGAGCGCCACATCTATTTGGCACTAATCGATTTAAAAAAAGTACTCCTCACCCTATTTTTTTTCTATCTCGGTTGAGTAATCAGTCACACCTAATTGTCTTATCTATATAAAGGCTATAAAAATGAAGAATTATATTCAGAGAATCATCCGTTTGTTTGCCACCTCCGACCCCGACCCAAAGCTCACCGGAGAGATCCACCGATGGCTGCTCGATCAGGAGCATGCCGGGGAAAAGGAGACGGCACTGCACGATTTATGGAACGAAACGGAAGGAAAGGTGGACAGGACTACCTGGGATTCTCTTGCATCGGTATATACCAAAGTCGGAGCCAACTCCGGGGACAGACATCAGCCACGTATCCGTTTCGCACATTATGCGGCTGCCATAGCGTTGCTGATCGTATCAGTTTCGGTCACTTTTCAAATGACCAAACAGCACTTTGCCGAAGCTCCCCTTATTGAAAACATAACACCGGACGGACGACTGAGCAGCTTCGTCTTCCGGACGGCAGCATAGTACAAACCAACTCGGGCAGTATCTTGCTCTACCCCGAAAAGTTTAAAGGTGAAACCCGCACAGTTTACCTAATCGGTGAGGCCAACTTCAAAGTAAAGAAAAACTCCGGTCAGCCATTCATTGTCAGATCGGGTACCATGTCGGTGACAGCCTTGGGCACTGAGTTCAATGTCGCTGCTTATCCGGAAGAGAACGAAATGATTGCAACTTTGATCCATGGAAAAATAAAAGTGGAATGCGACAATGGGAAAGAGAGTTATATCGTCACTCCCGGACAACAGGTCACTTATCGTAAAAGTACGGGAGAAAGCCGCTCGCCGAAGCAAACATCGAAGACGTAACAGCCTGGCAAAAAGGGATGTACGTATTCAGAGGCGTCACCATGTCAGAAATCCTGAACGAGCTGGAAAGACGCTATGCAGTCACCTTCCAGTATAACGCCAATTTATTTAATGATGATAAATTCAACTTCCGTTTTCGTGAAAAATCCACTTTGGAAGATATCCTGAACATTATGCAGGAAGTTGTGGGAGGATTCAGTCATGAACTGAAGGGAAATATATGTTATATAAAACCGGAGACAAAAAAATAAAATGATTTAATATATTGATTTGTTTAACCTTAAAAACAATTGTTTAGTATGTAAAAAAGTATCCGGAAAGAGGCGGCCACCTGATTCCGGATATGAAATCTGAATTCTTTGCGTTAAAGCTTATGCTTTACTTTTTGGGAAATAAATATTATGATTTAACACTAAAATTCGTTCAAATCTATGAATTTTTATCGATTAAAGTCTATTTTTTTATAATTTTTAGCTGTTTTATTCTACAAACGGCTGCCTTTGCTCAAAACAACGTAAAAATAACAATCAAGAAAAAGAATATCACGTTGCAGGAAGCATTGCGGGAGGTTGAGAAACAATCTGATTATCTGATCGCTTTCAACGAATCCAAACTTGAGAAAACCAAGCGCGTTAACCTGAATATTAATGCTGAATCTCTGGATAAGACACTGGCTTCTATCCTGTCCGGAACGGGGCTTTCCTACAAAATCAAAGACAAATATATCATGATTATTCCGCAATCAAAAGTGGAAGTCGAAAGCAAAAAACTGTCGGGGATAGTGAAAGATGACAAAGGAGATCCCTTGATCGGAGTCAACGTCTCCTTCAAAGGCAGCCCCACAGGAACCGTCACCGGTCTTGACGGACGATTTTCCATTCTGGCTGCCAAAGGAAATATCATTGAATTCTCCTACGTAGGCTATACCACCCAATATATTACAGTGGGCGATGCTTCTTCGCTAACTGTCGTATTGGAAGAAGACGCAAGCACTGGACGAAGTAGTTGTTACCGCACTGGGTATCAAACGTGCGGAAAAGGCATTGAGTTATAGTGTTCAGCAGGTAAAATCGGATGCTATCAACGATGTGAAAGATGCCAACTTCGTGAACGGATTGACCGGGAAAGTTGCAGGTGTATCCATCAACCGGAGTTCCTCGGGCATCGGCGGGGCGACCCGTGTTGTCATGCGCGGAGCCAAGTCTATCGTAGGAAACAATAATGTGCTCTACGTGGTGGACGGTATGCCTATCGGCAACCCTTCAAAAGGCGAAATCAACAATGACTATAGCACTCCGGGAGGAGGTGAAGGTATTTCCGACTTCAACCCGGAGGACATCGAAAGTCTATCGATACTGACAGGTCCGGCCGCCGCAGCCTGTATGGTTCATCGGCAGCCAACGGTGTTATCCTGATTAACACCAAGAAAGGGCAGGAAGGCAAACTGAAAATCTCGATCTCCAACAATACGGAGTTTATGACCCCGTATGTAATGCCGGAATTTCAAAACCGATACGGTAATGCAAAAGGATCATACAAGAGTTGGGGTGAGATGCTGCAACAGCCTTCAACGTTCCGCCCGAAGGACTTCTTCAAGACAGGCGCCAATATCATGAATGCCGCCAATTTTTCAGTAGGAAACAAAAATAATCAAACGTTCGTATCGGTGGCAACAACAAACTCCACCGGCATCATTCCCAACAACGAATACTATCGTTACAACTTCACATTACGCAACACCGCGAGTATGCTGAATGACAAACTCCATCTCGACCTGGGAGCCAGTTATGTTCTGCAGGGAGACCAGAATATGCTGTCGGCAGGGCGTTACTTTAATCCGCTGGTACCTCTGTATCTCTTTCCGCGGGGTGAAGATTTCGAAGCAGTCAAGGTGTACGAGCGCTATGACACCAACCGAAAATTCCCCATACAGGAATGGTCTTATGGCGATCAGGGCCTGAATCTGGAAAACCCGTACTGGATTGTGAACCGCGAAATGTTTGTTTCCAAAAAGAAACGTTACATGTTTTATGCCAATGTAAAATACGATATTCTCAGTTGGCTGAACATAGCAGGACGTATACGTGTGGATAACACCAACACTACTTCCGAGCGCAAATTACACGCTTCGACAATCAAGCTGCATGCCCAATCGGACAAAGGAGCCTACAACCGGAGCATGGAAGAATATCAGCAGACCTATGCGGATATTATGCTGAATGTGAACAAGAATTTCGGTAACTTCAACCTGACGGCAAATGCCGGATTCAGTTATGAAGATCACCTGACCACCGGCATGGGCATCGGAGGAAAACTGTTTACCGTCCCCAACCTGTTCTCTGCCTATAACTTCGATCCGGCTTCCGGACCCGGTTCGCAATCGCACACCCATACACGTAACAATTCGGTTTTTGTAAGCACCGAGCTGGGATATAAGAGCATGCTTTACCTCACACTTACCGGACGACAGGAATGGGCTTCCCAGTTAGTCAACTCTGACCAGCCCACCTATTTCTATCCTTCTGTCGGAGTGTCGGGCGTAATCTCTGAGATGGTAAGTCTGCCTAAATTTATTTCATTCTGGAAGATGAGAGCTTCCTTCGCCGAAGTAGGAGGACCGATCAACTATACCGGATTGACTCCCGGAACTGTCACCGATCCCATGAAAGGCGGAGTCATCAATCCGATATCTGTCTATCCTTCCCGAACTTCAAAGCAGAACAAACCAAATCGTATGAGTTGGGAACTAACCTGAGACTTTTCAACAACAAAATCAATATCGATGCACGGTGTACCTGACAGATACCTACAACCAGACCTTCCTTTCCAGCATGTCTCCTGCTTCGGGATACTCGGGCTTCTATGTACAAGCGGGTAAAGTGCGCAACAAAGGTATCGAACTGTCATTAGGCTATAACGATCAGTTCGGAAAAGTGGGATATGCCACCAATCTGACTTATACAGCCAACCGAAATAAAATCATGAAGATGGTGCATGACTATAAGAACCCTTCGGACGGTTCGCTGTTCAGCATCACTGAACTGACCCTGCAGGATAAGGGAGGAGTTTACCTGCGGGAAAAGGACGCCATCGGAGACGTATATGTAAAAGGCATCCTTGCCAGGGGCAAAGACGGTAAACTGATCGAAGAAGAAGGAGGATATAAAGTAGACCGCTCACAACGCATCAAGATAGGATCGGTCAATCCGGACTTCTCGATCGGCTGGAGACACAATGTCACCTGGAACAACATTACTCTGGACCTGCTGTTCAACGGACGTTTCGGAGGTATTGTCACCTCTTCCACCCAAGCATTCCTTGACGACTACGGTGTATCGAAAGACACTTATAAAGCGCGTCAGAACGGTGGTGTATGGGTGAACGGAACCCAATACGACGCGGAAAAATATTATACGACCATCGGCGGCGAACAACTGATGGCATATTATGCATACAAAGCAACCAATATCCGTCTTCAAGAAGCCAGCCTGAGCTATACCCTACCGGGCAAATGGTTCGGCAATGTGATCAACCGGCTGACAGTTTCCGCCATCGGGCGCAATTTGTGGATGATCTATAATAAAGCCCCATTCGATCCGGAAATGACCTCTTCGACAGGTACCTATAACCGGGGAGATGTCTTTATGCCACCCAGTTTGCGTAGTGTGGGATTTAGCGTGAAGATTGAATTATAACCTTTAAAAAATGCAACACTATGAAATTAAATAAAGTAAAGAATATGTGGAGAACTCTATCGGTCATAGCCCTCTTGGGTTCAACACTATGCACCTCGTGTATATCCGAAGATATCAACCGGAACCCGTTGCTCCCGACGAAAGAAGATGAAAAGATGGACGGAGTTATTTACGGAGCCTACCTGCCCAATCTTGAAAAAAGTGTAATCCCCATCGGCACCGCTTCAGAAAGTACAGAACCGGTAAACCGCTATCAGATCGGAGTAAATCTGGCCGGTGACGCCTGGGCGGATACATGTCTCCCCGAGACAACAAATTCAACGGCAGCAAGAATTTCACCAACTATTTCATGTACGAAAACTGGGTGAACTATGTGTATTCTTTTATGGTGACGGATGTATATTCGCCATGGATGCAGATAAAACGCATCTCGCAGGATGAAGGGACAAGAAATGACGAGATTTATGCCCTAGCCCAGATCATCAAGATCGCGGCACTGCACCGCACTACGGATATGTTTGGCCCCATCCCCTACTCACAAGTGGGCAAAGGTTCTTTTAAAGTGGCATACGACTCTCAGGAAAGCGTATACCGCTCTTTTCTGAAAGAACTGGAAGAGGCTGTCCAAACCCTGGACGATTACTCGAATAAGAGCAAAGAAGTATTGCCTGCCTTCGACATTGTTTATAATGGCGATGTCAATAAATGGATGCGCTTTGCCAATTCGCTGATGCTCCGCCTGGCCATCCGTGTCCGTTTTGCCGATGCGGGACTCGCCAAAGAATATGCGGAGAAAGCCGTGAAGCATCCCGCAGGCCTGATCGACAGTAAAGAACTGGCAGCCCAGATGGGTAAAGGAGCCGGCCTGCAGATGAAGAATCCGCTGAAAGTGATCAACGAAGAATACAATGACACCCGTATGGGGGCCACCATCTATTCTTACCTGGCAGGATACAATGACGCCCGTGCTGCCGTATACTTTGTCAAAAACAATGGTTTCAAAGCCGTACGTTGCGGGATCGCCAAGTCCGGAGACGCCTATAACGGATTCACACGCCCGAACGTGCATGAAGACGACCCTCTCTATTGGATGAAAGCATCCGAAGTATGCTTCTTGAAAGCCGAAGGGGCACTGGCCGGATTCGATATGGGCGGCAGTGCCGGCGACTTCTACAACGCAGGCATCCGCATGTCGTTCAGTGAGAATGGACTGGACAATTCGTCGGCCGAAACCTATCTGAAAGACTCCACCCGCAAACCGGCCAACTACACCGATACCTCCAACGGCGAGTTGAGCGCCAATGCTCCGAGCAGCATCACCATCCGTTGGGAAAACGGAGCTACGGAAGAAGAAAAGCTGGAACGTATCATCACTCAAAAATACCTCGCCATCTTCCCCAACGGACAAGAGGCATGGACCGAATGGAGACGTACCGGATATCCCCGACAAATAGTCGTTGCCGAAAATAAAACGAACTCCGCAGTATTGATCGGAAACGGATACGACCTGGGAGGCGTAAGGAGACTGCCCTATCCCCGCACCGAATATGAACAAAACGGCGAAAACCTCCACAACGCCATCAGCCAGTATTTGGGAGGAGTAGACAATGCTGCCACCAAAGTATGGTGGGACAAAAAAAGCAAATAGTAATGAACCTGAAAATTAAAGAAACATGAATATGAGAAATACCATTTTTACATTTATCGGAGTAGCATTGTTGGTAGGCTTCGTCGCATGCGATGACTGGACCTCACCGGAGAAACTCGATGTAGAAAACGAAGCAGTGGGTGACCTTTACTCCAAACGCGACTCCATCAAGTGGGCCGAAGAAGAAAAAAGGCATAAAGAGAACGAAGCTGCCTACGAAAAATACCTGGAGAACCTGAGAGCTTACAAAAGCACCAAGCACCCCATTATGTTCGGGTGGTTCAATGCCTGGCAACCGGACGGAGCGGGAAAATATCCCCGCCTGTCTCTTTTGCCGGACAGCATGGATGTTGTTTCGATATGGGGAAACTGGCACTCTCTGAGCGAAGAAAAAATCAAAGAGTTGCGGAGCGTACAGGCCAAAGGAACCAAAGTCATTATCGGCTGGATTATAGAAGATATAGGCGACCAGATAAAATGGGGACGCGACCAATGGCCCGCCGATGATACTCAAGCCATCAAAGAGTATGCGCAAGCCATCGTAGACACAATCAACAAATACGGCTACGACGGATTCGATTATGACTATGAGCCGTCATACGCATCACCGTTCAAGCCGGGCAACCATTGCGGCAATTTGACTTCTTGCTCACGCGATTATAATAAAGAGAAAGAAATCTTGTTTATGAAGACCATGCGCGAGCTGCTGGGACCGGACAAACTGTTTCATCTGAACGGCTCTATCCATTGGCTGGACCCGCGTGCGGCACAGTATTTCGACCGTTTTGTCGTTCAATCTTACAACGGATCGGCTTCCAGTTTTGAGAGATGGACCAATGATATCCAAAACCGGTTGAATATCAAACCCGAACAGCTCGTATTTACGGAAAGCTTTCAGAACAAGCCCGGTGCACGAAGCAGATTCCCGGGTACATACGCCGGTTACGTGGCTTCCAAACAAGGCAATGTGGGAGGAATCGGAGTCTTTCATATTAATGAAGACGCATTTGAAGACGAAGCCTATGTTAACATCAGAAAGGCCATCTCTATCATGAATCCTCCCGTAAAATAATTAACCTAAAAACAGTTTGAAACATGAAATGTAACGTATCTTACAAATATCTGTTTATTGCGATCGGCATACTTTGCCCGCTCTTTTCCGCCTGTGACTATGCCGACGGAGAAGGTTCAGGCTCGGAAAACGCAGTATACATGGAAACACCCGATAATAAAGGCATCGTCAACTTCACTTTAGAGCCCGATGGCGGAATAACCTATCTGACACCCCGGCTGGCCAATATCAGCCAAAGCCCGGTGACTATACAAGTGGGTTATGACAAAGAGGCCTTGGATAAATACAACAAGGACAACGGGGCCTCGTATGAACCCCTTCCCCCCTCCGCTTTTAAACTGGCAGATGCAGAGGGAAACGAGCTATCCGCCTCCGAAGGCATACGGGTACCCGCCGGTGACTTTTCAGCAAAAATAATGGTGAAAGTGGGACAACTGGATTCCAAGGATTTCCCCGCCAATAAGAAATATGCAATTCCTCTTAGTATCACGGGGGCTTCCAACTATTCGCTGATTCCCTCACAACGCAGCGCGATCTTGCTCCTGAATCGTTCCATCCTTTCGTCGGTAGCCAAAGTCAGCGGTGGAGAAGGCATCCGGATAAAACCTGTCGGAATGCACACAAAGGCCGAATGGACCATTCAAATGAGCGCCATCTATTCCAGCCTGACCCGAAGCAACCTGACCACAGCCTATCTAAGCAACGGAACAGGAGGAGAATTCTATACCCGCATTTCATCTACTGCCGGCATACAAGTGAAAAACGGACGCGACGGGGACGACACATGGACTCAAATACCCCTGCAAGCGGGTAAATGGCTGCATATCACCTATGTGCACAAGGATAAGAAAACGACAGTCTATGTCAACGGAAAAGTCCAGAAGGTATTTGAGAACAGTGCCATCACCTTTGGCGAGAACAGCATGATCGTAGTCGGAAACTCCGGTTACCGTAACGACTATCTCCGCGAGATACGTTTATGGGACAAGGCGCTGACAGAGTCGGAAATCAACGATTACTTATACCTCCCGATGGACCCTGCAACCCCGCATCTCATTTCGTATCTGCCACTGAGCAAAGAGATGGAGACCAAAGACCTGAAAGCTCCCGCCGGTACGGAGAATGTAACCACGAAAGCCCGCATTGAATATGTGGAAAACGTTAAATTCCCGGCAGATGAATTAGTAATTGTAAATCAAGAATAAAAGGAATTCAAAATGAAAAGAAGAATAAAATCCGCCCAAAGCATTTTATGGGTTCTATTACTCATTTTGTCAGCATCGTGCAGTAAAGACGAAATACAGATCGTAGATCAGGATACAAGTTGGCAAATGGACAATAAGTATATCGAAGAAGATATCCGTGAGCAACTCGGCATCGATCCGTTCACAGATCTGGTGTACCTGGGATATTACGGCAATCCTTATACACAGTTGGAGGCAATCAACGACCTGGTAAATACCACACTGGTGGGAAAGAACGAACTTTCGTTCAAAGTAAAAGTGACGAAACCTTACAAAGAAGATATCAAAGTCAATCTTATGAAAGAAGACAAACTGGTAACCGATTTTCCAGAGATGGCGGAGGGAATACCTCTTTTTCCGAGCGAAAACTGCACCTTTGAAGGCGGTGTGCTGAAAGCCGGCGAACTGGAAACAACGGTGAAACTAACGATTAAGGATGTTGAGAAGTTAAACAACCTATCGGGTTATGTGATGGCCATAAAGCTGACGATGGAAGGATCGCATGAGCATTTGGCCATCGCCCGAACCCGCTCGGCATACTTTGTGAAATTAAATCTTTCTATACGCCTGGACAATATCGATTCAAGCAATAAAAAGATCGAAGGAAAAGGATTCAACAAAGAAATCAGTTTTAAATCGGACATACGCCCGGATAAATTAGGTTCGTTAAACGATGGCAACTTCACAGCCAACAACTGGTATACCTCCAACGCGAACAATTATCTGACGATAATTCTACCGGAAAAACAATCGCTCAAAGGGTTCAGGCTGGACACCAACACCTCTCCAAGCGGCTCGTATATGCTCAAATCCTGTAGAGTGATGGTTGAAACACCGGATGGGAATTGGGTAAACCATGGAGTATTCGACCGCAAGAGTATGGATGGAATTGCTTATATAAGCTTTAAAAAACCGGTGGAATGTACTAAAGTGCGTTTCGAGAATATGATGGCCTTCAATGGCAGATTTTCCGTTGATGTAAATGAAGTCACAGCTTTCCGGTAAAGCAAGATTTCATTACTTTTTATTCACGCCGTGAAGGGGCGGGACTTATGAAATAACAGTCCCGCCCCTTCCTTAAAACCATGTGACAGCACATTAATATACAAACAGGTGAAGCAGTACCCTTCTCCATGTTATACCTCTGAACGCATTTCATATTCCTTACTATCTTTAGTGAAAATGGTCTGCCATTGATCCGGCCTGATCGTCCGGCTGAGATAGTTCTCCTTCGGGAACAGCCTCAGCTACCTCACGTTCGATAATCTCCTCGATCCGTTTTCTGTTTTTGCGCAACAGATCATAAATCTCATTTTCATCAAAGCTGTCCTCAAATATAATGGGATATTTTTCCACATCTTCGCTGTCACCAGCACAAACAAGAATACGCAGTTCGCTACAATGACCGTAAGATATTATGGCACTGTATTCTTTTAAAAGTTCAGCCAGTTTGGTGAGGAAATCAAGTTCTTTAGTTGTCAGTAGTCCGATCATAGTGTGTAATAGTATTGTTGTTATTTCAATAGCTGTAAAATAAGCGTAAAACAGTTGATTCTGCAAGCATATACGTATTCCTTATATTCTATTTTTAAGCAAAGTAATATTCATTTTATTCATCTTATTCCATTTTTTCGTATATTTGCTTCGAACGGAACATTTTAACGGAAATCGTTGTTCAAAAAGCAAAAAGAACATGGAAACAGAAGAAGAAATACAGAATGTAAATGTCCATCACGGACATAACATAAGGCGCACCCGGATCGAGAAAAACATCAAGCAGGACGCATTGGCAGCACTCGTAAACATGACACAACCGAATGTATCCAAATACGAGAAGATGCGGGTGATTGAGGATGAAATGCTAAATAGATTCGCAAGGGCACTGAATGTGCCGGTAGAATATCTGAAAACGCTGGAAGAGGATGCACCTTCTGTAGTATTTGAGAATATCACAAATAATGTGCATGACAATAAAGACAGCTCAGTGCCCATTACGGGTTATAAAGGACAAGATGCCACAACCAACAGCTTTAATCCGATTGATAAAATCACCGAACTCTACGAGCGTCTTCTCGAAGAGAAAGATGAAAAATATGCCGCGCTTGAAAAACGGATTCAAGGTCTGGAACAGCAAAATAACAACGGAAAGTAATTCCGCAAACATATCTCTCCATATAAATGGGTGTAGCCATCCGATGCTTAGGGTGTAGCCATATCGGGGTTAGGGTGTAGCTATCCGTCCCGGATGGCTACACCCTACTTATTATGTGCAAGTTCCATCGGGCGGGCATCCCTCACCCGTCTCTCCGGACAAATCTTCGATCCGGGTATATTCCACATGACATTGCATATACAAATCTGTTTCTGCTAACACATCATTAAATAAAAAACATCATATTTGCATATTATATGCTACGTTGAGTATATGACAAAGAAGTATCCGAAGGAGGAAGCAAAATGTCAAAATGATAATCCAATGGCTCTATATCCCGTTCTTTCGGACACGTCTCTGATGAAGTTCGGAAAAATGGCTCACAGACGATTCCCCGATTATCATTTCAACAGGTCATTCAGCTGCTTCCTTATCAAATAGAAACAATAAAGGAGTATTATCCGCCGTAATCTCCTTGTTAGAGTAAAACACCATCCTTTACACACTTCGGACAGGATACTTTCCTGCGAGCAACGGGAAGAAAATACGTCCTCTTATCGCCCGATTTGCATAACAATATATGTAATCTGCCAAAACATTAGGAGATATTTAAAAAAGAAGTAAGCAAATTAGGAAAATGTAACCGTCTTTCAAGGCAAATACTTACTTGTTTTGAGGTAAATGCTTACTTGTTTTCCGGAAAAGCAAGGCTCTACCGACTCAAAAGAGCGGTTCTTCGCCAAAGAAACCAGCCATTTCTCACTTCTACCGTCCTAGTTGATCCGGAGAAAGAAAAGTACGAGTCTGTAAAAAGAAGAATTTTATTGCTTTTTATCTGTATTACAGCAGAAACGATATAATTTTGATATTCCCCTTCTACATCATCAGATTTATATCTTTTCAGTAATAGTGTATACGTCTCTTACTTAAAAATAATTTCTCTAACCAGATTCAAACGAATACCGTTTTTCTGATAAAATGATGTCATTTTGTCCTTATAGCTGACCCTAAAGTTAGGATGCCTTTTATTACATACAAATGCACGCTTATATTTATATCTCGATAAATCGTGGTTAGCCTTGAAATGATCAATGGTAGTTTGTAATTGTTCGTCCACCGCATGAAAAATCCAATCGGCTGCTTGTACTTTCAGTTCAACGAAAACAATATTGTCATCATTGGTTAACATGGCATCACAACGAAAGTCCATTGTTCCGTCACTTCGATTCATCTCTACGCAATTATCGACTGCTGTAAAGTTGATAGATTGATTCGTTTGGTTCTTTACCACAGCAACCCATTTATCCGGTTGATTCCTATCTACATAAGCAGGGGTCTTTTTTTCTTCGTCTTCATCATCGCAAATGCCAAATTCCTTATCAACGATGTTCTCTGTCTGACACTTTGCTATAAAAAAATCAATGGACATAGTCACTTAGTTTTTATAATCAAACTCTTGTTCTATTTCAAGTAACTGATCGAACAATTCATTAGTCACTCCCAATTGGATATTCAAAAAGTTCTCGTCAGAAGGCAAGCCCTCGTAAGTACTTAACCTAAATACTCCTCCGTCTTTCAGTTCGTAAATCCGGAGTCGCGCCGGATCTATCGCACTGTCCGCAGGAACTACCTCTTTTACTCTCTCTTGCAAAGTTTCATTTGCAGATACTTTTTGAGTCAGCAAAAGCTTTTGCGGCTAAAGTGAGATAATTGATGACATAAGGACTATGCGTAGTAAGCACAAGGCGGTTCAACTCTATCTTATTGGCATAACTTAATAAATCGAAAAGTACACTTCGCTGTGACTCCGGATAGAGATTCAGTTCCATCTCTTCAACAATGTTCACAAAGCAGGAATATTTGAACCGGGATGAGATATTGCGCAACATAGCGAACTTTACCCCATCCGTAAGTGATTTATCATTCATAACTTTATTCACTTCCTTTTCAATCTGCTTCTTCTCTTTAATGCTCAAGTCCTCTTTATTGGCATTGTCCAGCACTAGGTCGGATAGGAATCTGGTAATTAAAGAAAGAGGTAAAACAGACTGATAACCACTGGAAGCTGCCGACAAACGAATCTTGTAATCGCTGCCTTTAATCCACGATATCTTATTGAGTGCGTCATATTCAAAATCAGTGTCATTGAATGGAAGCCGATATCCGGTTTTGAATGCCTCCTTAGCCTTATCAAACTCTTCAAGCAGGGTTTCTAAAGATTCCGGCAGACTTTTCAATCCATCCGTATCATCGGCTGTACTCAAAAAATTTCGTTCAGCTGGAACATACATTACCTTCGCTACCTTATAAGACTCCGGAAGTCCTTTGGCTTCGACATGAAACTTTTCATTTTCATAGAAGAAGTTATAATGTAATCCATAAAAACGGATAACCGTTTCTCTCTTAAAGTATGATTCCAAACGGTGATAGGCACAATATATTTTCTGGAATCGTGAATATTGGGTAATGTATTTTTCACTGGTGATACGGCGTGCCAGCCCCTTCTCCAACCACGTAAACATGGAGTATAATTTGGCAATGGTACTTTTTCCCGATCCCTGTTTTCCTATCAAAACCGTATATTTGTCGAACACGACATCCGCCTCGGATATAGGTCCAAACTGATATACAGTAAGATTAACTGTTTCATTCATAAATAAACCCCTATTGATATTTACATTCAAATATACTACAAAAATACATTATTAACCCGTTTTCTCACAAAAGTTAATAAAATAAGATCGGGCAGCCGCACAATCGTCGTTTGATCGAAGACCGGCAACGAAGGTAAATATGAATCAATAGCAGATATAATACACTCCAGAAAGCTCCTACCCTATAATAAAACTTTGCGTGCAAACTATTAACTGTTTATCGCTAAACCATTAACCGTTTGCACGCAAAGAGTCATTTTTGGGTAGTGGTCTTAATGCCCCTATTCTTTTTTGATGTTCCTTTACTTTGTCCTCAGACATCAGATGCCTGTTCTTTTCATATTCTTCATGGATCTGCACTTCCCGGCTCTCCATGTCCTTCTTCAATTGCCTGTCTCTATTCATACTTTCTACGTTTTAAAGATTGGCAATATGACAAATCCGGAAGAAGAAAGTTTGGAGGTTTAAGGAAGTTTAAGAGTAGCCGGACTGCTTTTCATCGACCTTCCTTACTGAACCAGACCGATCCGGACTTTATAATTTCCGGAAGTAAGTTCCGCTCCCGATTCCTGAAGGATGGGACGCGCTTCGGAAGTCATTGTTTCTCCATCGGCATTGGTGGCGGTAAGTGTATAACTTAAATGGGTTCCACCGGTCGGGACATTAAAATATAAAAGGTCTGTCACATTACCTGCCAGGCTTGCCTGACGTCCTGTAGGATACTTACAGTAATGGAGAAGTCTGTAAGTTTGCCATAAATTCATCCGAATACTCAACGCCAACCCCGATATTAACTTGCGGTGCTTTCACCGAAATCAGAGTAACATCCTCCGATACAATAGCGAAAGGATAGTCGACGCTGTAGATGGGTGTACCCGATTCATTGTCCGGCGCCTCGGTCTGATCGGGAGTAAAGGCCTTCAGGGTATATTCACCAACCGGAAGAACGATCCTTTTGGAAAGTTCCGCTGCTCCCGGATCATAACTACGTACACACTCAGAACCTTGCCAGATCTCAAGCTTAAGTCCGGCATCGACGGCACGAGTAATGGGCAGCGTTTCGGTATCACAACTGAGAATGATATTCTCTACACGGAGATAACCGACGGAATGATCGGGAGCAGTTTGCTCGCTACAGGAAGCCGTAGCAAGCAAGAGGAGAAAGAGGTATATATAGGTTTTCATATTTATTTGTCATAAATTAGTTCTACATCGTCAATGAATAGTTCGTTTCCACGGAATGTCGCATCAGCAGTCTTATCTGTAGTTCCACTATTGAAATTTTTTAAATCATCTTCAATTGACAATGCTTCTTTAGTCCCTGACTTAAATAGAACTAATAATTTATTGGGAACAAGTTTCATTTTATCAGGATCCGATGCATAATTAATAGAAAGAGTATACTGTTCATATGAACTTTTAGCTCCAGTTTGAAAAGAACTCTCACCAATAATTACATCATCATGAAATAGCTGTATTTTCACCAAAGATTCATCATTACCTTTATTTGATATACATTTATACCAAAAACGAAGGGCGGTAGGGCGAGAGCTATAGCCAATACCATAAGTTCTGTTACCATCGTCATCTGCATTAACTCCCAGATAGAGTTCACTATGCATCGCTTTTTTAGGAACAGCCCAACCTCCTCCACCATAGCCCAATGTTATAACACGAATAGCATTTCCTTCGCCAGTAGGAGTATCAGAAGTAGGACGACAGCCTGAGCGAGAAGTAAAAGCATAAGCCGTTCTTAAAGAATAGCATGCTGATACACTATTCAATGTCCCCCAACCACTCCATTCATAGCGCGCACCATAATCAGCACCAAAAAATCCCGGTGAATCAGTACCTCTTGTCACTGTAGCACCCTCCAAACTCCCATTCTCCAACGGTGTCTGAGGATACGTTTTCACCTCCACTTTCTCTCCCGGCACTTCTCCCCTATATTTCGCTCTCACATAATAAGAGGTTCCCGGACTCAGCCCTGCCTTTCGCAAATCTCCGGGCATCGCTCCCAACTATTACCATCGGCACTAAATTCGTAAGCAATATCGGTAAACTTATCTAAATTGCCGGTTTTCACGCTATCGGCAGTGAGTGTGTTCAAAGTAAACTCTTTCGTCCAAACATTGCCTGGATAATAACCCACTTTAAAGACAGGTTTCACAGTCCGGATGGTATACATACCGGCATCACTCCAACGGTCATTTGCTTTTACCCGAACGGCTATTATATTATCCGTATCCTGTCCTCCATCGTGAGTCAGCATGCCGGAAGTTACTCCGGCAAAGTCGATAACTCCCTCAGTACTTCCTGCAGTCAGATCGGGCAAGACAATATTCACAGCAGCCAAAGCCCGCCGATCTTCTTCGGAAAGTTCCGACAGCAGATACGTCTTATTCAGATGTTCCAAATGCTTATCCGCAAAGTTAAAGGCAAACTCCACATCCTGAACCGGACGCAAAGCTGTATACGCAATGCCGGCTCTCGACAAAGCATCTGCCGTCTCGGTATAAGTCAACACATGATTTTCATCGAAATCCTCACTAAATACCTTAGCCTTCGGCAACCAGCTGTCGGGTACGGTTTCGTTGATAGTAATAGGTTCCTGTTGAGTTTCCGTAGTGACCTCTAGACTTACATTGGAAGCCTTCATGGAGAGCTTATAATTATACTTAACACCCGCTTTCACTGTCTCGATCGGATTCAAAGCATAACTTCCCTCCTGCCCTGTCTCTACAGAAGTACCGATTAATGCCATTGTCACCCGGCCTCCGGCTTTAAAGTAGGGATGTGTGGCGTCTCCCGGTTTCCAAGTAACCGACTCACCCCCTGCGCTGACTTCCACATAATAATCTTTCAGACGTTTATCAAAGACCTCTTGATTCACAATCTCAAAAGTAGCCAGCGCATTGGCTACCTTACAGCCGACAGTAACCGTCGTTGCTTTACCCTTCTCGATGGCAATGTCTTGAACTTCTCCATAATAATAGGGTGCATCCAATGCCAGTGACGGATTCTCTCCAAGATAAGCCTTCAGTTGATAACTGCCTACCTTGAATACCCTTTGATCTCCGAAATCTCTCAATGCACCTTTGTATTCGGGCACGATTGTCCCTTCTCTGTCACGCAGCAACTCAATCGTGAACTGTTGCCGCAATTCATCTGACAAAGCCTCCGGCAAAGTCGGGTAACCGCCGCTTCATCCGTCAATACGATATTCAAACTGCCGTTAGGCATCGTTTCTATTTCTTCCTGACACGACAGGAAAAAGAACAAACAACACACTAAAGATAAAACAGATTTATGCATAGCTCTCTTTCTTATTCATACAATAATTCAAATTCATCGACCCACAGTTCACTGCCTACACCCACCGAACCGGTCACCTTCATCCCGGTAAAGTCACCGCCATAATGGTTGAAGTGGCAACAATCGTTATCTTGGCAGGCTTCGCCGTTTTATTGGTATAAGTCACATCGAACCGGAACTGAGTATATTGGGTCACCGTCTCTTTTCCGATGAACTCTCCGTAACCGATCTCGTTGTCTTTATCGTCCCACAGACGGAGATAGATATGGCATTCATCATTTTTCAGATTATCCGGATTACCGACATAATCCACCGGTTTAGAAGTATATTTATACCACCCCTTCAATCCGGTGGGACGTGCCCCCGTAAACGAACGTCCAAACTTGGGGCTATCCTTGGGACTTTGGGCATTCGTTTTATAATCACCGATAAACAGATTGCCGGCAGCCACCCCTACCAGCGGCACACTACCTAAAGTGACCATATAAGCCGCCTTTCCGTTCACAACACTCTTTTCTTCCGGGCGGGTACTCGAATCACGGCTGCCCGCCAGTGAAGAGGTCACTCCATCATTTCCGGTTGCCCAGAAAGAATTTGAGCCATCGGCATTAGGATACCAACTCTTCTTAAAGGTTCCTGTGGGATTCTGCGACCAGGTATCGAAGTTTAAGTTAGGTATTTCCTGTATCTTTTCGGTAGTAAATCCGGATTCCGTACTAGGAACTTCCTCGACCACTACCCGCCAAACGTAATCGGTACCATCTTGCAATCCGGTCAGTGTCGTACTGAAAGTTGTACCACTTTCCAGTTTCACATCTGTTTCGGGTACAACGGTCCAGGTATCTTCCGACTTCTTCCTGTATTCCACACGGGGAGTGGTTCCTTGCTTCATACCCCCGTTCAATGTGGCTCTTGTAGCCCACACATCGGCACTTCCCGTGGTACCTGTCGATGTGGTACGTACCACATCAACCGTCCATAGCTCTTCTTTATCGAAACGGTTGACAACAAACTCCTGCGGTCTCCTGAAATTGGTTACAGTGGACGGATCGGGAGTGATGGTAGCCTTACTGCCTCCCAGAATCATCTTTGTTATCTTGACAGCAGACAAATCCTGTTTCTGCGAGACATACACCAATACCGTGTGATTCTTATCATCGATGATGGCAGGTAAGGCCTGGTTCTCGACTTCGACTACTCTCTCGATTGTCTGCTTAACAGTTATCATCCACTGATAATCCTGATAAGTACGCAACAGAACAGGAACGGTCTTACTGAAATCGACCCGTGTATCTGCTCCTGCCGGCAAGTCGGCTAAAGCAGAAAAGCCGGCCGAAGGAAATTTATTGGGGCTGACGCAGTATTGTTCGTCTACGCTGTAAGTGGCCTCTTCGTTCACAACGAACCTGGTAATACGCAATTCTTCTATATCGACTTCATCACCCACTTCCACTACGATGGTGCGGCTGTTCTTGTTTATCTCGGCATCACCGGTCTGCCTTCTACTTCGAAAGCTGTAATTTCGCCTTTGATGTAAGGGTAAGGAATGTCATTCTGTATGCAAGCACCCAGAGCAAAGACCGACAGAAACAGGAATAGATAAATTTGTAAACTCTTCATTTCTCAAAACACTGCTTAAGTTAGAAATACATCGTCATTCCGAGATTAATCGAGAATAAGTCTATCTTAAAATTACCACTTGCACTATGACGGGAAGCCTTGTTTACCTGATTGTGTATCTGATCGACCCATTTATAACTGAATCCCATCACTCCTACCGAAACTTCTACCGAAGCAAAATCGGATACGAATGCTGCCAATCCGGGAGCCGCACCGATCTCAAACGTGTGAGAACGCTGATAGTATCCCGTCAAGTCGTTACCCGTACCATTGGAATGTTTCCCCTGCCCGTAAGCATAAGTCAGACGCACTTCATTGAAGAAACCGAACACTTTACTGCTGCCCAGCCCCATATAGGTACGCAGAAATCCGGATGCGGAGTAGTTATGCTCCAGATACATATCGTCTTTGATGTGGAACGAAAGATCATCGCCCAGATTAATGTCTACGTTTCCTATATTGAAGTAGGTACGGGAGTAGGTGAACCTGCCTCCCGCTGCCATATTATCAGCAAAAAAGTATCCTCCGAAAGGGCTCAAACGGAATGTATAACCTTTGGCATCGATGTTTGCCAATACCAAAAACTGATATTGATCAGCACTCTGCTCCGAATACGAAACTGTAGAACCCATAAACCATTGCCCTTTCGGGACAAACACACTCTTCACGATTCCACGGTCAAACTTCTTCTTTGCCTGGACCAGTACCGGACAAAGAAGAAGTAGAAATATGATTATTTTTTTCATTCGCTATGGATTAGTTGGCGGTAACAGGTGTACCGTACACCAATTCAAAATCATCAATCAACATGACACTGCTTTCACTGCCGGTAAAGAAGTCACCATATTTACTTGCAGAAGCAACGACGATAATATATTTGGGTTTACGGGTCAAATCACGGTATTTCAAATCAATCGTAAACTGCTTCCAGACTACATTTCCGCTTTCATCGAAAGAACCTTTAGACTCTTCATCGGTAATGGAACCGTAAGCTATAACATCTTTATTGGCTTCAGAAAGATCAACCGTATAACGCGTAGGACTGCCTTCTTTGTTATTGTTGACTTCATAAGCCGTCTTCACTCCATTATCATCAACCAAACCTTCATTGTCAGTCAAGGCAATATAGATAGCACATTTATCACCACCCGAGTTTTTCAATTCCTCCACATTATGATCTCCACGATCTATACTGGTTCCACGAGTGTATTTGTACCATCCTTCAGCTGCGTAGACGTGACGTAAACTCACGGCCAAACGTATACGTGCTCCCATCGGGCTTGTATACGTTTCCATATAACGTCCGATATAGATGTTACCGGCAGCAAATTTTCCGATACCAAACATTCCCACAAATTGCGAAGACAATTTGGCCGATTTACCACCTACGGTATGTACATCGTTACTTTCTCCGATACTTGGATTTTTACTCATGGTAGCTGCTCCCACATTACCGGTATCCCAATACGAATTCTTTGCAGAAGCCTCAGCCGCAGTTCCCGGGAACCAAGTTTTCCATTCTGATTCCATTCATCAAAACTTCCATTCTCCAGTTGTTTCTGGAGTTCGGTGGTCGCAGTCGTTATTTTTCCGTTTACTCCATTTATTGCAAAACAGAAATCATACTCCGTACCGGGAATCAGACCGGTTATGGTTGCAACAAGCTTTCCATCGGCCTGTTCAACATTGGACACCGTATTCCAATCTTCCGTTCCGGAAATGCGATACTTACACTCTTTGGTAACGACGCCGTCAGGAAGAGGAAGAGTTACGTCTGCAAAATCAGACCAGACATTTACACTCGGATTACTTTCTTTAGGAATGGCTATATTCACATTATACTCTTTGGTAGAAGGATCTAAGGTGACTGATACCCCACCAATAGCACCATTGGCCTTCATAGTATAGTTAATACGATAGTGCTGACGTTCTTTTACATCTGTAATCGGTTCGGATTCAAAAACAAAAGAACGCCCATCCGTATTTGTCAATGCCAACGAAATATTCAACTTATCCACCGCAAAATACCCGGAGCGTGTCTCGTCCTTACCAAAAACCAGCTTACCGGAAGAATTACCCACAGAACAGTTCAGTTTCGAAAAATACTTCTTCACATCAGCACTGTAATTGACTGTCACTTTCACATTGGCCAAACGGCACTCTATGTTAACACTCTGATTTACTTTCGGAACAACCGTTACTTCACTTTGCCCCCAGTAATAAGGCTCGTCAAATCCGGCTGTCCCTACATCAACCCCTTTTGAGAAAGCATTAATGGTATAGGAACCTAATGGCAATTCAAGAGGAGTAGATGTCCAGTTATGCCAATCATCAGTCTCCTTTACAACGGTCCCGGCTCTGTCAACTACCTGCAAGGCAATCGGCAACTCTTCTGCTCTTGTTGCCGGAACTAAAATCGTACTTGTATTCTTCTCCACGGAAAACTGGAGAAATCCGGTCTTACCATTGGAAGTCTCCTCTTGTTGGCATGATGCCATCACAAGAGTAAAGACAGAGACGAACAAATATATATATCTTTTCATTGAAAATTCAAATTAGTTTTTCACCACTTTTACTGTCAATTTCTTGGCTAACTCCTTACCATTATTATCAATCAGTTTAATAGTAAAATAGTGTTGCTGAAGCCCAAACGGCGATAACATAGGCATAAAACCGGATACATCAAAGATAAACTCTTTTTTATCTTTAATCGGATCATTCGGGTCAATCAGGCCTATACCGGATCCGTCTTCTAAACTACCTCCAAGTTTATCCTCCAAATCACCGGGATTAGCTAAGTCGAACGTTTCGCCCAACCCCATTTGAGAAATTAAACCTATAAACTCGTTGGAATCTGAAGTTATCGTCACAAGTAAATTCTGAATTCCAGCCGGAGCTTTCATTGTAACCTGAACTGTTGGAGGATTATTGGTATCCACTTCTACCACTTCATCCGCCCCGATAATCTCCGGTCCGTCTACTGTCGGCTGATCGGGATCTGTTGGTTGATCCGGTTCGTCCGGTTTCGATTCTTCAATCAGTTCAGTCGGTACTTTCACTGTAATGCCAGTTTCATCCATGGTCAAGTCAATATCCAACTGTATCCCCAACTTCGGATCAGAAGGAGTTACGTCGGGATTGTTCGGATCTTCACCTTCTTCTACCGGTTTCACCGTGACATTAAAAGAATCACCGCCTTGCAGACCTTCTGCATCGGGCTTCGTCACTGTATAAACAGTCTCAATGTCTCTACCACTGTCCTTCTCCGTTACTTTCGCTACAATTTTAATCGAAGTAGAGCCGTCAGGAATGCTGAGATAAATCGAACTTAAATCTTCCTTCTTTACATAAATGACTCCGCCGATTCCGTTTGAAACGGTGAACACGTAATCATCGGCAAACATATTGAGAAACTCTTCTGATATATTCAAACTAACCTTCACAGTTGCCGATTTACAAAGAACTTCTGCCTTAGACTCCATTCCTTGCTTCACTTCGATAGAAGAACTTCCTTCAAAATAGGGAGTACGCGAAGCATCTTGCAAAACACCGCTTTTAGCCACAATCTTATAGTTTCCTACCGGAACGACCAACGGCAAAGCTTCTTTCAACTTTGCATAGCTGGCAAATGAACGGACCACGGCTTCAGTGGCATTATCAACAATCTCCACCTTATAGGTATTCACATCCAGTTCATCAGTAAGTGATGTACTTTCAGCCTTTGTAGTAGGCGTAGCCTGAGTCTTGTTCACCAGATCCAATGTCAGAAGCCCCTCGTCATTCTTCAAATTATATTTGCCTTCCAATTCATTCTTCATCTCACAGGAACTCAAACAAAGTGCTATCAATGCCAGCACCGCATATATGTTTTTTATCGCATTCATATATACCAATCTTTTTATATTTACTTACTTGCATTACCCGGCCAATACTCTTCCGGAATCTCGATATTCACATCCTTATCTTCTGTACCGGTATCCACTGTTACGTCCAACGACGCCGTACCCGTGGAAATAGTAATCACTTCCGGATCGACTGTAATAGTAAGATGTGTTTTGGGAGCCACTTTTTTCTCGGCAACCAAAGCTTCCATCACCACCTCATTGCCTTCTTTATCTCTGAAACCTCCTACAGTGATCGATACCTTCTCGCCATCGGCATTTGCTTTCAGATAAGCATCCTTACCGGAATCTTTTTTCATATTCACTTCAAAAGGAGCAGTCAGGTGTGAAGTAGAGAGGGATACGGTACAATCCGAATAATATTTCAGAAAATCTTCGGTATAGATAACCGATACTTTGACATTAGCCGGTTTGCAGTACAAAATAACATTCTTTTGTTCGCCTTCACTGACCGTGAACTCCTGACTACCTTCCACATATAGCTTGTCGAAGCCTGCGTTCACATTCTCGCCATAGAAAGCTTTTACGGTATACCCCTTACCGGCAGTCAGATCAATGGACAAGGGCATGTCTTTGTACAAACCATTGTATAAAGAGGCACCGTCGGCATCCTTGACCGTCACTTGATAATTATCGGCTTTTTTATATTCCGCTTCGTTGACGGAACGGGTTTTCGTGGAAAAAGAAGGATTGGCAGAGAGCCCGAGGCTCAATGTTCCTACACCGTATGAAACAGCATCACTGCCGGAATCACACGAGGCAACACATGAAATTAGCATCGCCATACTAACCATAAAAGAGAGTCTTTTCATAATGATAACTACTAATTATTACTCATAAGTTGTAAAAACCGAACGCAAAGTTATAGTTTTCCTTTATTATAATAAATGCACAACATGCGATTCCTTACAAAATCTGAAAAAAGAGCCACAAAAAGTTGTTTAATCATAAAAACAGACCACAAAAAGGAGGTAAAACAAGAAAGTCCTGCATTTCTTATGAAAAACAGGACTTTTTTTATACAACGTTATTCAATTATTTATCGGGCATAAGGACTACTCCAAGTTTCTTTTTGCCATCCATTTTCACAACAATCGGCCTTTCAAAGCGTACATGACGGAGATATTCGGTTTCAAATACGGCAGGTTGCGTATTCAGGAATTCCTGATTGTATACTCCATCATTCATAAACGCGTTAATCGTGAAATATCCCACACCAAAAGAAGTCAGGTTCTGGAAGAAATGTGTTCCCTGACTGGGATCTACCGATAGTTAGTAAGTCCGGCCTCCACAATGACACGCGCGGCAGAAATATGTGGCCACTTCACCGGAATACCCAACCAAGTATCACTGCTTCCCCATCGTCCGGGGCCGACAAGCACATAGTTCTTGCCTTCATTCAGAAATTGCTGGTTGATTTTCTCTATTTCCCAAGCTATATTCTGATTGTTCGATGCACTGTAATGATCGGTTTTGACATACACAATATCGTGTATCTCGTTCATAATGCCATGCCCCAAAGAGTTGTTGGAACGAAGCAACACGTCTTCGTCAGGAATAGTCGTAAGATCCTCATCCAACATATCTTTACTGTCCACAATAGGACGCACCTGAAGCAGATAGAATGTACCGGTCTTATCACGGTCGTGATTGAGCGTCACGGCAAATTCGATCTCTACCGGACGGCGCATCTCCTGCTGACCATAACGAAGCACCCAGCGTAGGATGCGTGCCAACGGAAATACATCGTGCTGCAGGATGTTGGCAAACGTGATCACTTTGCGCCCTCCGGGATACAAACCGTCCCGAATCACCTGATCGTAAGGATCGTAAGTAGAGGCAATATAACGCAACGAACCGTCTTTTTCAGCTTCCTTCACATGTAACTTCAAAAGATTGAAGCCATCGTCAATCGAGAAGTTATCACCGGCATTCTTCAGGTCGAGGGCATAAAAACGGGTCTGCGTCTCTTTCAAGGCAATATCCAATTCACTGGTCTGTAGCACTTTCGAAGGATGGGCAGGCGAGAAACGCAAAGTCATGCCTCCATCTACGATATACTTGCCCAAACCGAGAGCCAGATTTACCGTACCTTCTTCAGCCTTTTCGTCACCAATGGGATAATAATTGAGAGAGCGGGCTACACCGGACATGGAAGGATAATAACGGTCACCATACTGATTGCCGACTACCTGTTGCAGGATAACGGCCATCTTTTCCTGATCGATCACATTCGAAGTGGCTTGCATATATGCCTTACTGTCACGAAAATAGACTGATGCATATACTCCCTTAATAGCATCGGACAACATACGAAGCATCTCATATTTATCGTCCAGATAAGGAATCATATAAGTGTTATAGATGCCTGCAAAAGGCTGATAATGGGAATCTTCAAGCAGAGAAGAAGAACGGATGGCAATAGGGGACTTCACTACATCGAAGAAAGTAAAAAAGTCCTCAACCAAGCGGTCGGGTAACTTTGCTTTCAGGAAATATCTCAGAATCGTATCGTCATCAGCATCGGAAAGGGCAACCTGATACAGATTGTTCGTATCCATAAACTCGTCGAATACATCGGTACAGAGCACTACTGTTTTCGGGATAGCTACACGGGCATTCTCAAATTCTTCAAATTCCGGATGGCGCTTCACCATATTGTCAATAAACGCCAGTCCGCGCCCTTTTCCTCCCAACGAACCGTCTCCGATACGGGCAAAGTTTGAATAACGGTCGAAACGGTCGCGCTTGAATACGGCTACCACTCCCTGGTTTTTCATCTTTCGATATTTCACGATGGCCTCAAAGATGATTTTGCGGTGTGCATCGACATCCTGCAGACTATGCCAGGTGATGGGACGAAGAAATTCGGCTACCGGAAACATGGCGCGTGAATACAACCAACGTGAGACATGGTTACGGCTGATATGATAAAGGAAAGATTCGGCAGGAACGGCAAAAAGGATATTTTGCAACTCTTTCAGATTCCGTACGCGGGCTATCTCGACTCCCGTTTCGGGATTACGGAACACAAAGTCACCAAAACCGAAATTATCGGAAACAATCCGGCGAAGATCGACATCCATCTTCTTGGAATTCTTATCGATAAACGTGGCCCCGTATTTTGCCGCATAGGCCGCATTCTCCGTCTCGGACGACTGGATGATTAAAGGAACAAACGGGTCTTTCTTTCTTACCTCGGCACACAACTTGATACCTGCCATACCGTCCTTCTCTCCCTTATCCACACGAGGAAAACGGACATCGGTAATAACTCCCAATATATTGTTAGTATACTTATTATATATATCCATCGCTTCCTCGTAAGTACGAGCCAATACAATTTTGGGACGACCACGCATACGGAGTGTACGTTGATGGGCATTCAAAGCCTCGGTAGAAAACTCCTGACTCTGCTTCAATACAAATTTATAAAGATTGGGAAGTACGGAAGAATAGAAGCGGATACTGTCTTCCACCAACAGAATCAACTGCACGCCCACCTCTTTTACGTCATGCTCCAGATTCATCTTGTCTTCGATCAGCTTAATGATAGACACCAGCAAATCGGTATTTCCCAACCAACAGAACACATAGTCGAATGCACTCAGATCTTCGTTTGCAATCCGTTTGGTAATACCATGACTGAACGGTGTCAGGATGACAATCGGTATCTGTTCGTACTTCTCCTTAATATGACGCCCGATATCAAAACTATCGTTATCTCCCGTACCCGGCATGCAAATCACCAGATCGAACGATACACTTTCAAGCTGCCTCAACGCCTCTTCTTCGGTGGAAACTTGTGAAAACGGGGGGGATAACGGAGAGAAAGTGAGGTATATTCATTGAAAATCTTTTCATCGATACGCCCGTCATCCTCCAGCATAAAAGCATCATAAGGATTAGCTATCAGTAAGACGTTAAAAATTCGCCTTGTCATCAGGTTAGCAAACTGGGTATCTTTAAAGTAGAGCTGGTTTAATTTAAATTTGCTGAGCATGGGCTTCCCGTAGTTTTAAAATTCAACAGACAAAAGTCGCTGTTTTTATTGGGAAAAACAAGAAAAAACAATTCACTTTATTGCTGACTATCCATATATGCACAGATTGCTTTCTCGTTTTCGGCTTAAAATCTCTCCTACTCTCATACGTATCGACCACAAGGCCGGACATGGTTCCAACAAAGCCACAACAAAGTTAGTAAAGGAGCAAGCAGACATCTATGCATTTATCATGTATAACCTGGGGATGAAAATGAAATACTGACATAAATATCTGAATGGGTATTTTTGTCATTTTATCATTATTTAATCAAAATAATACGCCATTCCGAATGACATCAGAAAACTTTTCTTATATTTGCATATGAAACAAGTTACATTTTATCAGAATCAACCTTTTTAAAACATACTATTATGAACATCGAAAAAATCATGTCCTCTCTTGAGGCAAAACATCCCGGTGAATCTGAATATCTTCAGGCCGTAAAAGAAGTATTACTCTCTATCGAAGATATCTACAACCAACACCCAGAATTTGAAAAGGCCAAAATCATCGAAAGACTGGTAGAGCCCGACCGTATTTTCACATTCCGTGTAACATGGGTGGATGATAAAGGTGAAGTTCAGACCAACCTGGGATATCGTGTTCAGTTCAACAACGCTATCGGCCCATACAAAGGCGGTATCCGTTTCCACGCTTCTGTCAACCTCTCGATCCTGAAATTCCTGGGATTCGAACAGACTTTCAAAAATGCACTGACAACTTTACCTATGGGCGGTGGCAAAGGAGGTTCCGACTTCTCTCCACGAGGAAAAAGTGATGCGGAAATCATGCGTTTCTGTCAGGCATTCATGCTTGAATTGTGGCGTCATCTAGGGCCGGATATGGATGTGCCTGCCGGTGATATCGGTGTAGGAGGACGTGAAGTCGGCTATATGTTCGGTATGTACAAGAAACTGACCCGTGAGTTTACAGGAACTTTCACGGGTAAAGGACTTGAATTTGGCGGTTCACTGATTCGCCCGGAAGCCACCGGATTCGGCGGATTGTATTTCGTCAACCAAATGTTGCAGACCAAGGGTATCGACATAAAAGGTAAAACTGTGGCTATCTCCGGATTCGGAAACGTTGCCTGGGGAGCTGCTACCAAAGCTACCGAACTGGGAGCCAAAGTAGTTACCATCTCCGGACCGGACGGATATATCTATGATCCGAATGGAATCAGTGGAGAGAAGATCGATTATATGCTTGAGTTGCGTGCTTCGGGCAACGATATTGTGGCTCCGTATGCAGATGAATTTCCGGGTTCTACATTCGTAGCCGGTAAACGCCCATGGGAAGTAAAAGCAGACATAGCGCTTCCTTGCGCCACTCAAAACGAATTGAATGGCGAAGATGCCAAGAACCTGATCGACAACAACGTTCTTTGTGTCGGAGAGATCTCCAATATGGGTTGTACACCCGAAGCTATCGATCTCTTTATCGAACACAAAACAATGTACGCTCCCGGCAAAGCTGTCAATGCAGGCGGTGTGGCAACATCCGGACTCGAAATGTCACAAAATGCAATGCACTTGAGCTGGAGTGCAGCGAGGTAGACGAGAAACTGCATTCTATCATGCACGGCATTCATGCACAATGTGTGAAGTATGGTACAGAGCCCGACGGATATATCAATTATGTAAAAGGTGCCAATATTGCAGGTTTCATGAAAGTAGCCCATGCAATGATGGGACAAGGAATCATCTGATTATTACTTGTCCACTAACATAAAAACTTTGTTTAGTTGTATTTGTATTTATGGTTTGCGTTATCCATCTCCTGAGACAGGACATGGGTAACGCTACTTTTTTATAAAAAGGTTTCATTTTCAACTAAAATCGCCTAACTTTGCATCTCGAAACCAAATAATAATACAAAATGTTACAACCCGAATTAAAGATGCGCCGCGATAAAATTCGTGTGCTTATGGCTCAGCAAAATATTGAAGCCGCACTTATCACTTGTAATGTAAATTTGCTCTATACTTACGGCCGTATCGTCAGCGGATACCTCTACTTACCTCTCCACTCACCGGCTTTATTATTCATCAAACGCCCCAACAATATCACCGGCGAACATGTATTTCCCATCCGTAAACCGGAACAGATTCCAGACTTGATCAAAGAAAACAATCTGCCGATGCCACAAAAGTTGATGTTGGAAGGCGACGAACTTTCGTTTACAGAATACAATCGCCTTGCTGCTATTTTCCCTGAATCGGAAATTGTAAACGGTACTCCTCTGATCCGTGAAGCGCGCAGCGTTAAGACTCCTGTAGAGATAGAATTATTCCGTCGTTCGGGTGTAGCTCATGCCAAAGCCTACGACAGATTCCTTCGGTATATCGCCCGGGGATGACTGATCTGGAATTCTCCATTGAAATAGAGAGGCTGATGCGTCTGCAAGGTAACTTAGGTATCTTCCGCGTATTCGGTCAAAGTATGGAGATTTTTATGGGTAGCGTACTGACGGGTGACAATGCAGCTTATCCTTCACCTTACGATTCGCTTTGGGGGGCGAAGGGTTGGATCCGGCTTTGCCAGGCGGACTGAATAAGACTCCTTTAAAAGAAGGACAAAGTGTTATGGTAGATTTAGGCGGAAATTTCAATGGATATATGGGAGATATGAGTCGTGTATTCTCTGTCGGAAAGCTAAGTGACGAGGCTTATACAGCTCATCAGGTCTGTCTTGACATTCAGGAAGCCGTTTCATCGATGGCTCAACCCGGCGTTGTATGCGAAGACTTATATAATGCAGCGATCAACATAGTAACCAAAGCCGGTTTTGCCGACAAATTTATGGGTATCAGTCAACAAGCCAAATTCATTGGCCACGGTATCGGCCTGGAAATCAACGAGGCCCCTGTACTTGCTCCCCGTATGAAACAAGAATTGGAACCGGGAATGGTTTTCGCTCTCGAACCGAAAATCGTCATTCCGGGTGTAGGTCCCGTAGGTATCGAAAACTCTTGGGCAGTAACTCCCGAAGGTGTTGAGAAACTGACTATCTGCAACGAAGAGATTATTGAGTTGCAATAAGACAGCTCTCTCTACGGATACTGATAACCGAGATGGTTCACACTATTGATGAACCTGAAGTGTAAATTAAAGCCGCAACAATAAAAAGAATCGGGAGAGCACTTTCAAAAAAGTGCTCTCCCGATTCTTTTTTATACCACTACCGGCTGTTATGCTACTAAGGCGTCACAACCGGAGTTTCCAGTTTTATATCTTCCCAGCCTATCCACGTAGGAGAAGCCATACATTGAGGCTCCTGAATCTTATCGATCAATGCGGTTGCACGTTTCACGGCAGCACTGGTTCTGTCAAACAGTTCTTTCATGGAGATATTCCCTTTTGCGTCCCGAATGGTCTTAATCAGGAAGTAAGTATAATATCCCTGTTTCTTTTCATGATAAACGCTTGAAGTCTGGTCACCGCTACTGGACGAGAAGCTCAATGTGTTTCCTTGTGGTAAACCCACCTTTGGTACCACACGCACCCCTTTCTGTGCCAATAACGGAGCAGCACTCTTATAACCACCGCTAAAGCAAGCATCGAGGAATACATAAGCCCCTTTCACCGGATATGTAGCCAGTTTTTTATACAAGTCACTCAACGAGATACCCAAACGAATATTCTTACCGGTAATATCTACCGGCAACAGATAAGGTTCTTTGGTAGCCTCGTCGTTATTTCCATGTCCTGAATAGTAGAATATCAATTCCGCCTGCGGATCCGTACTTGCCATATTCACCAGCCAGTCGAGTTGCTCGTGCATCATACCGGCTGTGGCATTCGGCACTACCTTGATTTGTCCGTCGGGCACCCCAAAAGTACGCACGCAATACTCACGGAACAACACAGCGTCATTGACCGCATAAGGTACATTTATTTCCGCATTAGCCCTGTCATGCTATAATCCTCGTTACCGATAATCAATGCATACCGATGGCGATTGACAGCTCCCACAGGCACATCCTCCATCAGTTCACTCTTAAAGCCGAGTGAGAAGTCTTTCACATTCACTTTACGTGCAGCTACATTTCCACTCAGGTTCATCGAAGCGGAAGCACTCAGGTACTCTCCGACTTTCACCTTATAAGCTTCATTCAGAGAAGCCGAACGAGTAGATTCCGTGACAGCCAGCATAACTGCAATCGAATCTCCATCAAAACGTTTATTCACCAAAAACCATAGTCGAGTATAGCTACATCTCCCGGGGCAATGCTATCGACAATAATTTCCGGCGTATCAGTCGTATATACATTCTTCGGCAAAGTAAAGTTCACTTTCACCTTGCGTGCAGTCTGCGTACCGAAATTCTGTAAGGCAACAGTCAGCTTACCGTTCTTACCCAAAGTGATGGAAGAACCCTCGGAAGCGAAGAATTGGTGATCGGCAACACGCAGACGAGGCATTGCATATTCCTGAGTGTTCACAATCAGCTCGGAAGGATCCGCATCAAATCCATTCGCCTCGAACGCATAAATATTAATCTTGGCCAGACTTGTCGGCAACTCCTTCTTGGCTATATAACGGAAAGTGTATTCCTTAGACTTCCCGGCAGCAATATTACCACCGTCCAGTTCACGAGGGCCGTCAAAATACTGATCATAGCCCTGCTGTTCAGCCAGGCGAAGCCGTACATTGTAGGCATCTCCCTTACCCTGATTCTCTATGGTGAACCGTATAGCAAAACTTTCGCCGGCATCGATCACCTTATTGTTATTAGCATCCGTAAACTGGTCTACTTTGATAACCAGCATAGCCGGTTCAATAGGCACGGGAACCGCTTGTTGCTCTTGAGCCACATTCTCCGTTTTTTCAATGCCTCTTTATAGGCCGCAAGACGAGACGGAAAGGCGGTATAAGAAGCCCCATCCTGAACGATTTTGTTCAGCACCTCATATTCCGGTTTCATATCCATATACTGATACACTCCAGCCAGTCCCTGCATATACATTTTGGAAGAAGGATCTTTCTGCAAAATTTTCAGGAAGAGGTCTTTGGCATCCATCAGATAACCCGATGCACGTTGACGTACCAAAGCATATTCCGTATCGTTGGCAATAGTGGCACCATTGTTCACAATCTCCGTAGCACAGTTAAAGTTGGCACGTGCCACTCCCGTCATCAATTCAAAACTCTCAGGATGCAGTGCATAAAGACGTTTATAAATATCCAATGCCTCCACATTCTTTCCCTGACGCTCCAGGATGCGTGCCTTGATAGGCAACACTTTATCATTATTCGGGTCGACAGCCAGAATACGGTCTATTGCTCCAATCAGCTTCTCCATATTATTGGTAGCAATATGCACATTCACCAGATTGTATAGGAAATCAAGCGAAACGGGATACTTGGCAATAGCCTGTTCCAGCACACGTTCTTGGTCCGCATACTTCTTCTGCTTCTGATAAATCATATTCATATAAACATAGCAGTCTTTCTGCTGGGCCTCCGTACCGGTATTGAGATATTCCTGAAAATATCTCAAAGCTTTTTCGTTCTTCTCCAGATTGAAAGCCGCTACAGCTGCGTAATACACCACCGAAGCATATCGGTTATCTTTCGGCAACAATTCACTACGGAACAGTTTCAGCTGCGGCATATCGATATAAGCAGCAGCAAAATCCAATGCTTTGGACGGTTGTTTCTGTTCCGAATAGTACACTGCCCCGTTCAGCAGATAAGGATACAACGCTCTCAGTCGATTCTTGGCGCCTCCAATATACTGACTGTTATCCGGTGCCTCTACAACCTTCATGAAATTTTCGTAACTATCCATCAAATAATCATACATGGCCGTTACGTTCGTTCCCTTATCCCGCTCACTTTCAAAAAGCACATACTGTTGGTTAGCACGTTTTGAAGCGGAGGCAGCTTCTTGTGCCCCCACTTTACCTGTTACAACAACAGTAAGAATGATTGTCAGTAAAAAAAATCTCTTCATTGTTTATTGTTGAAATGCATCCATAATTACAACTCTACGTTGATCTTGCGGAATTCTCCACCACGCTCTTTGGCTACTTCCACATGATATTCGTATTCGTTCTTTGTATTACCCAATGTTGTCACGTTCTTCTCAATATAAGTCTTTACGCCTGCTGCACGCATCAGGGCCAACTGTTCATTCTGAGTGATTCCTCCGGCCTTGGTGACTGTGATATTATCGAGGTTGCCATCCTTGTAATAAGGTTCGTCCACAAATTCTCCATAACGTCCGTCATAAGCCAGACGTCCGCGAATCGGGGCTGCGTCTGCCGATCCCGTAATAATCACCTTCACCTGCTTACCTTCAGAAAGATATTTGGCAAAGTCACCTTCAAACGCATTCTTGATAATCTTCATCAATGACATGGCTGCATTCGAACGTTCGATATTATAACCTCCCGACGGGAAGTCTTCCTTAGCCGAAAACTCTTTATTGATCACTTCATATTGGTAACCCACCTTGTAGTTCAGAATCTTTTTACCATTCGCATCCACTCCCGGGATTACCTCTGTCTTCACATTGATCTGCGTATTATCAGTGATCAGTTTATCTTGTTTTTTCTCCTCGATGACCTGTTCTTTGATCTCGGCCAATTGTGCTTCCTCACGGGTAGCCTGCTGCATAATTTCCAGAGGAACAAAGTTTTCATCTGCTTCCAGAGCAGTCAGTTTTGTACGTCCGATATTATCATAAATATAAACCTTGTTCGTCGTTTCGTTGGTAACTTCAACATAGGCCAACTCAAATTCATCTTTATCATTCAGCACATATACGGCATTCGAGAATTTCATCTTACCATCTTTAAAGTCGCCCGCTTCATTGGAGGGAACTTCCAGTCCGATAGACGGCAGTCCCTTAAAACCGATATTCAACATATTATTCGAAGCATCATAACCATCTATAAAAGGATTATCCATAGAAATACGGTCACCCGCCAATGCCGTAGCAACTTCCTGAGCAAACAGCTGTTGCTGTTTGATACGGGTTTCATCGTTTACACGAATCGCATAATCTTCCATCGATTCCCCCTGCATCATCTTCACCCATTCGTTCATCTTGGCATCCACTTCCCTACCCATAATCTTACCATAGAACGGGTTCAGTCCGTTTGCATCCCAGAAGACCATTTGTTTCGTACGATTGGTCAGCAGAAATACCTCGCTGTTCTGGTTGTTCTTAAAGAAACGCCCGCCGGTAACACCGCCTGTAGGATCAACGATATCTTGTTCCACAACACCATTCTTCAGGTTGATGATCTCTATATTCTTTCCATCTTTCACCACACTGATATATTTTCCTTCCGGATGGAATGACGGAGAACTGAGTGTTCCTCCCAGCTTATCAAATATATCTACCTTATCCCAGTTTTTCGTATCGATAATGGTCAAGTGATTGTCATCTGTAGTTACAGCCAGCAATGCAGCATCCGGAGAGAAAGTCACCTCTTTAACGACTGCCGGCATAGGAATCGCTTTTCTCAACTCCTTTGTCTGGAAATTCCAGATATTAATATTCTGTCCTGCCGCGGCGGCGATAAAATAATTGTTCGAACTCATGGCCAGGGCAGTGGCCGGAGCCTCCCCCTGAATATAAGCTAACGACATATATTCTTTCGTATCATAAATCACAATTTCTCCCAACGAGTTACCCACAATAAAACTACGGGCATCAGCAGAATAGCACATCGACACCGGCATCGGTTTAGCCTTCAATTTCTTACGTTTCTCCTTCAGTTCGAAAAGCTTCTTATTCCTGTCGCGAAAAGAGTAAATACTTATCGGATTCTTCGCCCTCAACAGAGCGATGGAGCTTCCCGTCGGGTTAAACACGATACGCTCAATTTTTCGTACATCATTAATAGCGATATCACGCATGGTATACAGGGCTCCGTCAGACAAATAAGCAGTACAAAAAGTCGTGTTATCAAATGCATTAATCTTTTTCTGAGAGTCGAATCCCCTTTTTTCTACAACCTGTGCCATTGTTTGTCCGCAGAACATCGCGGCTACAAAACAAAAAGCAATACCTCTGTAAGTGTAAAATCCACATTTCATCCTATTCATACCTTAAAATGATTTAGTTTATGTTTAATAGTGTTTTGCAAAATAAGCACTTATTCCGCAATCTATCACTAACAGAAACTCCTTTTTTTTATTTTCTCGAAAGTTTGGTTGTTTATACACAGAAATGAAAAAAGAATAGACAGAAAGAGTAGATAAAAAAAGCACTTTTGTAACGGAAAACCGTTACAAAAGTGCTCTATGGCATATATAATCCTTTCCGGCATGAATCCCCGGAGATCACTAAAAACAAAAACTTATTGCATCTAAACCTCTTTGTTTTGTACGGGTTTCAATCCCATTTTTGCGGCTTTTTGAAGCATAAATGCATAGGCGGCTTCGTATTCATTGGGAATCACTCCGTCCAAAATAGCGTCCTTTATAGCACTTTTTAACGAGCCCACTTGCCTGCAAGGTCCCAGATTGAACACCTCCATAATCTCTTCTCCACTCACAGGTGGCTGGAAGTTACGGACACGGTCTTTTTCCTCCAGATCTTTCAATTTCTGCCTCACCAATTGAAAATTATTCAGGAAGCGCTGTTTACGTTCCATATTTTTCGAGGTTATATCCGCTTCACAAAGCGTCATCAGATCGTCTATATCATCTCCGGCTTCAAAAAGCAGACGCCGTACAGCCGAATCCGTCACCACATCATCCGCTATCACAATGGGACGCATGTGCAGGCTCACCATCTTCTGTACATACTTCATCTTCTCGTTCATCGGCAACTTCATCTTCCGGAAGATATTCGGAATCATCTTTTCACCGATGAATTATGATTATGGAAGGTCCATCCCGCTTTCGGCTCCCAACGTTTAGTCACCGGTTTAGCAATGTCATGCAACAGAGCACTCCAACGGAGCCAAAGGTTATCCGTCACTCTGCTGATATTGTCGAGCACTTCCAGCGTATGATAGAAATTATCCTTATGGGCACGCCCGTTCCGGGTCTCTACTCCCTGTAAAGCCACTAATTCAGGAAAAATCAATTCCAACAACCCGCTCCTGTCCAGATCGATAAAACCCTTCGAAGGTATAGGTGAAAGCATGATCTTATTCAATTCGTCGGCAATGCGTTCACGTGAAATGATCTCAATCCGTTCTCTGTTACGGCAAAGAGATTCAAATGTATCATCATCGATGTAAAAATTCAGCTGGGTAGCAAAACGGATACAGCGCATCATGCGCAAGGGGTCGTCACTGAACGTTATGTCCGGATCGAGAGGAGTACGAATGATCTTCTCCTTCAAATCATTCATGCCGCCGAACGGATCGACCAGTTCTCCAAACCGCCCTTTGTTCAGGCAGACAGCCAGTGCATTGATCGTAAAGTCCCGGCGATTCTGATCTCTTCCAACGTCCCGTCCTCCACAATCGGTTTACGGGAATCCCGTTGATACGACTCCTTCCGGGCACCTACAAACTCCACCTCCGTACCGTGACACTTCACCTGGGCCGTACCGAAATTCTTAAAAACAGAGACATGCGCACCGCGTCCCAAACGTTTTCCCAACGCTTCGGCCATCGCAATGCCACTCCCCACCACTACTACATCTATATCTTTAGAAGGACGTTGCAGAAAAATGTCACGGACATAACCGCCTACCACATAACACTCCAATCCCAACGCATCAGCCGTCTCTGAGATCTGACCGAAAATGGGCTCACTGAAATGCTGCTTCAATTCCTCCTGAGTCAACTCTATCATCTTTTATTTATCTTTTTTACAGTTATTGAAAAAGGCCTGCCTAAGCCTCTGACGCTTTTGGCATACCCTCTTTATAGCTAATCAGTCTGCAAAGGTACAACTTTTCGCTCTTCACTTTCCACTCTTCACTCTAAATTTGTATTTTTGCCCTCTATAACAAAGAACAACAAAATGAAGAAACTGATTGTCCTGACATGTACGTTGTCACTACTGACAGCTTGTGGTGACAGCATCGAAAAGAAAGCGGGTGAAAAGCTTGCCGCTGCCCGTGCAGCCTTTGAGCATAACGACTACAACGAAGCCAAGTTGCAGATCGACAGTATTAAAATTCTCTATCCTAAAGCTTTCGACACCCGTAAAGAGGGCATCAAGTTGATGCAACAAGTCGAACTGAAAGAGCAACAGGAAAGCCTGGTTTATCTCGACAGCATGCTTCAGGTCAAACAGAAAGAATTCGAAGCGATCAAGAACAAATATACTTTCGAGAAAAACGAAGAATACCAAAAAATCGGTAACTACTTCTGGCCTACCCAGACCGTAGAGAAGAACCTGCATCGCTCTTTCCTCCGTTTTCAGGTGAACGAACAGGGAGTAATGACACTGACGTCTATCTACTGCGGACCAAGCAACATCCACCACGTAGCCGTCAAAGTGATAGCACCGGACGGAAGTTTTGCCGAAACCCCAGCCTCCAACGACAGCTACGAGACTACCGATCTGGGAGAAAAAATCGAAAAAGCCGACTACAAAATGGGAGA
>ENA-OQIG01000125-OQIG01000125.1-human-gut-metagenome-genome-assembly--contig:-NODE-125-length-43065-cov-4.861475_pt1 | contig 43065 bp, 53 predicted proteins | sample MGYA00242576_ERZ504741 | MGnify/ENA primary metagenome ERZ504741 (study PRJEB26092, sample SAMD00036436) | human gut metagenome | host: Homo sapiens | study: EMG produced TPA metagenomics assembly of... | reverse complement strand
AACAGAGAAGTTAAGCCTGATCACGCCGATGGTACTGCGTAACAGTGGGAGAGTAGGTAGTCGCCGTTTTTTTCAGATGGTTCATCCCCTTCGGTCGAAAGACCGGAGGGGATGACTTGTTTTATACGGGGGCGGAAGGAAAGGGAGCGCCAGGCTGCCCTCCGGATAACACTTTCTTAATGGAGATGGCTATGGGAAATCCGATAGCCTTTTCTTGTCCTATATAACGGTTATTGGAAGAGGTGGGTGTCTCCGCATCCTTTGGGGGCACGGAGCCTTGCAAAAGAGGCGATTCAAGCGAATGAATGGGTTTTATATAGGAAAAAATGTGTCGTAAGAGTAGAGGGATATAAGGAAGGTGCTTTTGTGAGCTGTTTTACACTCTACTGTCAGCCCCCCACATCATTTTGGTACGCAAGGTATCGAAAAAGATGTGGTTAAAGCGTTTCACCACCTTAATGCTATAGTCTGCTCTATGGATAGTGAGACGAGTAGTCTCTTTACAGGTTTCACTGCTACCGTCTATTGCTACCAGAAAGTTATGACTACGGCTTTCTACATCTAAAGTAATTTCCCAGTCATCACAGATTACTATAGGCCTTACATTTAAACTGTGTGGGGCGACAGGAGTGATTGCAATCGTTTTGGAGTGTGGAACGATAATAGGGCCACCTACGCTTAATGAATAGGCAGTAGAGCCTGTTGGAGTAGCAATAATCAAACCGTCTGCTTGATAAGTAGTGAGATGTGCCCCGTTGATTGCCGTGCGGATACTGATCATTGATGAACTGTCTCGTTTCAGAATGGCTATTTCATTGAGAGCATAAGGCGAATTTTGTAAATGTTTATCGTCACAAAGTAACTGGAGTACACTTCGTTCCTCAACAGTATAATGGTTCTGATAAACCTCTTCAATCGTTTCTTCCATTTCTTCCGGAGATACATCTGCCAGAAACCCTAATCGTCCGGTATTGATGCCTAAAATAGGGATTCCTTTATTGCCTACACGGCGTGCTGCCTTCAGAAAAGTGCCGTCACCGCCAATGCTGATCACCATGTCGGCATCAAAATTGTTTTCATCGAACAAATCATCTGCCTTAACGTTCAGTTTAAATCGGACTTCAGAAAACGATGAAACTCCCTGCATACGCAGATTTCAGCTCCATGTTTCTCGAGTAATTTGAACAGGGTGGCAGCATGTGAAGACTTCTTAGCTTGGTATGTATTTCCGAAAATGGCAAATTTCATGTTGATAAAAGTTTCTAGTATGTCGCAAATTTGGGATTTTTTTCGGTATTGCTGTTATCTTATCGCTAATATTTGTACTTTGCGCAAAACATATGGGTAAAAGCTCCGTATTATATTAAGACATAGAACTATGACTAAATTAAGTGTGAACATAAACAAAGTGGCTACCCTTCGGAATGCCCGTGGGGGAAATGTTCCGAACGTGGTTAAGGTGGCGTTGGATTGTGAGAGTTTCGGTGCTGACGGAATAACGGTTCACCCCCGTCCGGATGAACGCCATATCCGTCGTTCGGATGTGTATGATTTGCGTCCGTTGCTTCGGACCGAATTTAATATTGAAGGATATCCTTCTCCTGAGTTTATTGACTTGGTGTTGAAGGTGAAACCTCATCAGGTGACTTTGGTTCCGGATGATCCTTCTCAGATAACTTCTAATTCGGGATGGGATACCAAGGTTAACTTTGATTTCCTGACAGAAGTATTGGATGAATTTAACGGGGCAGGTATCCGTACATCCGTATTTGTGGCACCCGATGCGGAAATGATTGAATATGCTGCGAAAGCAGGTGCGATCGGGTAGAATTATATACCGAGCCTATGCTACTGCCTATCCGAAAGATCCGGCTGCGGCTGTTGCTCCTTTTGTTGAAGCGGCAAAAGCGGCACGTAGATTGGGGATCGGTCTGAATGCCGGTCATGACTTGAGTTTATTGAATCTGAATTATTTTTATAAAAACATACCTTGGTTGGACGAAGTCTCTATCGGTCATGCTTTGATAAGCGATGCACTGTATCTGGGACTGGAACGTACCATCCAAGAATATAAAAACTGTCTTCGCTAATGAATGCAATGCTACTATTAGCCCAAGTGGCTACCAATCTGGCTGACTCCGTTGCATCGGCCAATCCTGTATTGACTCCTGTATCTGCACCGGCAGAAATGAATATGCTTGATATGGCTATCAAGGGTGGATGGATTATGATTGTACTGGCCGTACTGTCTGTTGTCTGTTTCTACATTCTGTTCGAACGTAACTATATGATTCGGAAAGCCGGTAAAGAAGATCCGATGTTTATGGAGAAGATTAAAGATTATATCCATAGTGGGGAGATAAAATCGGCCATTAATTACTGTCGTACGATAAATACTCCTTCAGCCCGCATGATTGAGAAAGGTATCAGCCGTTTGGGACGTCCGGTAAATGATGTGCAGGTTGCTATTGAAAATGTGGGAAATATAGAGGTGGCCAAGTTAGAGAAAGGACTGACGGTAATGGCTACCATTTCCGGTGGTGCACCGATGCTTGGCTTCCTGGGTACGGTAACCGGTATGGTGCGGGCATTTTACGAAATGGCGAATGCCGGAAGCGGTAACATAGACATAACATTGCTTTCAGGAGGTATTTATGAAGCCATGATTACTACTGTGGGTGGTTTGATTGTGGGTATTATTGCTATGTTTGCTTACAACTACCTGGTGATGTTGGTAGACCGAGTGGTCAATAAGATGGAATCCAGAACTATGGAGTTTATGGATTTGCTTAATGAACCTGCACAGAAATAAAGTGCTGAGATAAAATAAAGTGCGTAGCCAATTAGCACATTGACAGATTGGCATCTTGAAGAATTATTTTATGGCATTAAAGCGTCGAGCAAAAATATCACCCAACTTTAGTATGGCATCTATGACGGATGTCATATTCCTGTTGCTTATCTTTTTTATGATAACCTCAACTGTTGTGTCGCCCAATGCGATTAAAGTGTTGTTGCCACAGGGGAAACAGCAAACTTCGGCCAAGCCGTTGACAAGGGTTATTATTGATAAGGACCTGAACTATTATGCAGCGTTTGGTAATGAAAAAGAGCATGCTTTGGGATTGGAAGAGTTAACTCCATTCCTCCAAAGTTGTGCGGATAAAGAACCTGAGATGTATGTTGCTCTCTATGCAGATGAAACTGTGCCTTATCGCGAAATCGTTAAAGTGCTGAACATCGCTAATGAGAATCATTTTAAAATGGTGTTGGCTACACGCCCGCCGGAAACAAAGAAGAAATGAACATAAAAAGAAAGAGTGAATATATAGGGGCGTTGGGTGCATTGTTGGTGCATGTGGCTATTATTGCTCTTTTGATTCTCGTAAGTTTTGCTATCCCGCATCCGGACGAAGAAGCCGGGGGAGTACCTGTTATGATGGGAGATGTGGATGCTGCTTATGGAAACTATGATCCTTCTACCATGGTGGACGTGGAGGTTTTGCCGGAAGAAGTGCCGGCTCCGCAGCCCGAACCGGAAGTGGAGACTGAACAGGAAATGATTACTCAGACCGAAGAAGAAACGGTTGTGGTAAAGCCTAAGGCCGAACCTAAGAAGGAAAAACCGAAAGTGGCAAAGAAACCTGAGAAAACTCCCGAAGAAAAAGCTGCCGAAGCTAAAAAGCTTGCCGAGGAAAAGGCGGAACGTGAACGTAAGGCTGCAGCGGAAGCTGCCAGTAAACGAGTGCCGGTGCTTTTGGTAAAGGTTCGCAAATGGGGGAAGTAAAGGTACGGCTACTTCAGGAGAAGGAGTTGAAGGAAGTAAAGACGGTAATTCTTTGACCGGAGCAAAATCCGGAGTCGGAGGGTATGGAACATTTAATCTTGGAGGACGTTCTATAGGAGAAGGTGGTTTGCCTCGTCCGGTATACAATGTTCAGGAAGAGGGACGTGTCGTTGTTTCTATCACGGTAAACCCTGCCGGTCATGTGATTGCTACGAGCATCAACCGATTGACAAATACGGTAAATTCGACTTTACGTAAGGCAGCTGAAGATGCGGCTAAGAAGGCTCGTTTTAATGCTGTGGACGGAGTAAACAACCAGACGGGAACAATTACTTATTATTTTAATTTGAAATAATTAATGCTTAGGGTGCCGCACCTTTAAAAGGCCGGGCGCTTTAAGTTTGTAACATCTAAATGATATAGATTATGGGAACTGTTTATGCATTTTTCGCAGATGGATTTGAAGAAATTGAAGCGCTTACTACAATTGATACATTGAGACGCGCAGGTTTAGATGTCGAAATAGTATCTGTTACTCCGGACGAGATTGTAGTCGGAGCGCATGACGTATCTGTGCTTTGCGATAAGAATTTTGAAAATTGTGACTTCTTTGATGCTGAGCTGCTGTTTTTACCCGGAGGTATGCCGGGAGCTGCCACTTTGGACAAACATGAAGGGTTGCGTAAATTAATTCTTAGTTTTGCAGAGAAAAACAAGCCTATTGCAGCCATTTGTGCTGCTCCGATGGTACTTGGGAAACTGGGACTCCTGAAAGGACGCAGAGTTACTTGTTACCCCAGTTTCGAACAATATCTGGATGGGGCGGACTGCACTAACGAACCGGTTGTAAGAGATGGTAATATTATTACCGGGATGGGACCGGGAGCTGCCATGGAGTTTGCATTGACTATTGTGGATACATTGTTGGGCAAAGAAAAAGTGAACGAACTGGTAGAGGCTATGTGCGTAAGACGTTAAGCTTATGTGTCGGACTGCTTTGATTGTAGCCGGAGGGAAGGGACTCCGTATGGGGAGCGAACTTCCCAAACAGTTTCTTCCCATCGATGGTAAACCTGTATTGATGCGTACGCTGGAAGCTTTTCACCGTTTCGATGAAAAAATGCAGATTATTCTTGTATTACCTCGGGAGCAACAGGACTTTTGGCGTGAACTTTGTGAAGAGCATGGCTTTGATATTAAACATCAGATTGCCGATGGAGGTGAAACACGTTTCCATTCGGTCAAGAATGGATTGGCTCTTGTGAACGGTATCGGTGTAGTGGGAATACATGATGGTGTCCGTCCTTTCGTTTCACAGGAAGTGATTGCCCGCTGCTTCCGGGAAGCAGTAGTCCGACAAGCCGTCATACCCGTCATTGATGTGGTAGAAACTGTGCGTCATCTCACCGAATCGGGCAGTGAAACCGTAAGCCGTAATGACTATAAATTAGTGCAGACTCCCCAGGTGTTCGATGCAGATCTGCTGAAGAGAGCTTATAAACAGGAATTTACTCCCTTTTTTACAGATGATGCTTCCGTGGTAGAAGCCATGGGTGTTCCTGTCTACCTGGTGGAGGGGAATCGTGAAAATATAAAAATAACTACTCCTTTTGATTTGAAAGTAGCTTCAGCCTTGTTGTAATGTTCGATTTAACTACACGAGACATAAAGTACTTATCCGGTGTCGGCCCGCAGAAAGCTGCGGTTTTGAATAAAGAGCTGGAGATTTATTCATTGCATGACCTGCTCTATTATTTCCCTTATAAATATGTAGACCGGAGTCGCATCTATTACATTCATGAAATAGATGGAAATATGCCGTATATACAATTGAAAGGGAAGATATTAGGATTCGAAACATTTGGTGAAGGACGTCAGAGGAGGCTGTTGGCGCATTTTTCGGATGGTACGGGAGTGGTTGACCTAGTATGGTTTCAAGGTATAAAGTATGTTACCAATAAATATAAACTTCATGAAGAATACATTGTTTTCGGTAAGCCAACGGTGTTTAACGGAAGAATCAATGTAGCCCATCCCGATATAGATAGTCCCGCCGATCTGAAATTGTCGTCAATGGGACTTCAGCCCTATTATAATACGACGGAGAAGATGAAGCGCAGCTTTCTTAACTCCCATGCGATTGAAAAAATGATGGCAACCGTTATCGGACAGATTCAGGAGCCTTTGTTCGAAACACTTTCACCTAAACTGATTGCCGATCATCATTTGATGTCTTTGACGGATGCATTGCGGAATATTCATTTTCCTTCTAATCCGGAATTGTTGCGAAAAGCACAATATCGTCTTAAGTTTGAAGAACTCTTCTACGTACAACTCAATATTCTGCGGTATGCCAAAGACCGGCAACGCAAATATCGCGGCTATGTTTTTGAAACGGTAGGAGAGATTTTTAATACGTTCTATTCAAAGAATCTCCCTTTCGAATTGACAGGCGCTCAAAAGAGAGTTTTAAGGGAGATCAGACAAGACGTAGGGTGTGGAAAGCAAATGAACCGGCTATTGCAGGGAGATGTTGGAAGTGGAAAAACATTGGTGGCATTGATGAGCATGTTGATGGCACTGGATAATGGATTTCAGGCTTGCATGATGGCGCCTACCGAAATTTTGGCTAACCAACATTACGATACCATCAGAGAACTGTTGTTTGGGATGGATGTAAGGGTGGAGTTGCTGACAGGTCGGTAAAAGGCAAGAAACGGGAAGCTATTCTTACGGGACTCCTGACCGGAGATGTACACATCTTGATAGGTACCCATGCCGTGATTGAAGATACTGTAAATTTTGCTTCGCTGGGATTGGCTGTCATCGACGAACAACACCGTTTTGGAGTGGCACAACGTGCCGCCTGTGGAGTAAAAGTGTTCAGCCACCTCATGTGTTGGTTATGACTGCTACTCCGATCCCACGTACATTGGCTATGACACTTTATGGTGATCTGGATGTTTCGGTTATAGACGAATTACCTCCCGGCCGTAAGCCGATTGCTACGATTCACCAGTTTGATAACCGTAGAGAAAGTTTGTATCGTTCGGTACGGAAACAGATAGAGGAAGGCCGTCAGGTTTATATTGTTTATCCACTGATTAAAGAGAGTGAAAAGATTGATCTAAAGAATCTTGAAGAAGGATATCTGCATATCTGTGAAGAGTTCCCCACTGTAAGGTCTGCAAAGTGCATGGCAAGATGAAGCCTGCTGAGAAGGATGCACAGATGCAACTTTTTATTTCGGGTGATGCGCAGATCATGGTAGCCACCACAGTAATTGAAGTCGGTGTGAATGTGCCCAATGCTTCGGTGATGATTATCGAGAATGCCGAACGTTTCGGACTATCCCAGTTACATCAGCTACGTGGGCGAGTGGGGCGTGGAGCTGATCAGTCTTATTGTATTTTAGTTACTACGTATAAACTTACCGAAGAGACCCGGAAGCGGCTTGAAATTATGGTGCGCACCAATGACGGATTTGAAATAGCCGAGGCAGATCTTAAACTACGCGGTCCCGGGGACTTGGAGGGTACGCAACAAAGTGGCATTGCTTTCGACCTGAAGATCGCGGACATAGCCCGTGACGGACAGCTTTTGCAATATGTGCGCACTATTGCTGAAGAAATAACAGATGCCGATCCTGGCGGAGTATTACCGGAGAATGCGATTTTGTGGCAACAGTTGAGAGCATTGCGCAAGACGAATGTTAACTGGGCTGCTATTAGTTGAAAAACGGTTAAACATGTAGCTTTTTTACATAAACATGTTGCATAACATATTTTCTCTTATTCCCTTTATTTACGGTTGTTTGGAGAAATATTTCTTTAATTCCATGCCTTACTCTTATAAAAAATAGTTAAGAACATGCCTTCTGTTTCGTCTGGAAATGCTATCTTTGGGGGAATTTTTAAATAAATGAGCACTTTAACCTTTTGAAACTGTACGTTATGATGGAAAAAACATTAGTCATTCTGAAACCTTGTACCCTTCAGCGGGGGCTGGTTGGCGAGATCACTCGTCGTTTTGAGCGTAAAGGATTGCGTTTGGCAGGAATGAAGATGGTGCAGTTGACTGATGAAGTGTTAAGTGAGCATTATTCACACCTTAGTTCGAAACCATTCTTTCAGCGAGTGAAAGATTCCATGATGACGGCTCCCGTTATCGTTTGTTGTTTTGAAGGTGTGGATGCTATTCAAGCCGTTCGTGCATTGGCGGGACCAACCAACGGACGTCTGGCAGCACCGGGGACCATTCGCGGAGATTACAGTATGAGTTTTCAAGAAAACATTGTTCATACCTCTGATTCGCCTGAAACCGCAGCTGTCGAATTAAACAGATTCTTTAAACCGGAAGAAATATTCGATTACAAGCAGGCTACTTTTGATTACCTGTATGCGAATGACGAATATTGATTGAATTGAATTAACAAGACGAATGAATTTCAATTGCATTAAAACAGTAATGATTGCCGCTGCGGCTATGGTCAGCCTGAATTCTTTTTCTCAGGATTTGATTGCCCGTCAGGCACCGATTGACAGAAAATTAAAAAGTGTAGATTCATTAGCATTGCAGAAACAGATCCGTGCAGAACAATCTGAATATCCTGCGTTGAGTCTATATCCTAATTGGAACAACCAGTACGTACATGCTTACGGAAAGGATGCTATTATTCCCGATTCTTATACGATCGATCTGACCGGCTTCCATATGCCTACTCCGAGTACCCGTATTACATCTCCTTTTGGTCCCCGTTGGAGAAGAATGCACAACGGACTTGATATCAAAGTGAATATTGGCGATACCATTGTCGCAGCTTTTGACGGAAAGGTACGTATTGTGAAATACGAGCGTAGAGGATATGGTAAATATGTCGTTATTCGTCATGACAATGGTCTGGAAACTGTATATGGCCACTTATCTAAACAGTTGGTAGAGGAAAATCAGTTAGTGAAAGCCGGGGAGCCGATCGCTTTGGGTGGAAACACCGGTCGTTCGACAGGATCTCACCTCCATTTTGAAACACGTTTCCTGGGTATTGCCATCAATCCGGCATTGATGTTTGACTTCCCGAAACAGGATATTGTTGCAGATACATATACGTTCAGAAAAACAAGAGGTTACGAACGTAACAGAGCCGGTTCTCACGATACTAATATAGCATCGGACGGTGAAATCAGATATTACAAGGTGAAGAAAGGCGACAGTTTGTCCCGAATTGCTAAATTGCGTGGCGTTTCCGTCAGCACACTTTGTAAGTTGAATCGTATTACTACAAAGACCACACTTCGTCCGGGTCAAGTATTGCGCTGTTCATAATAGTTATACTACATAGTCGGAAGAGGGCACTTTAATATAATTTAGAGTGCCCTCTTTTCTTTTTACTTTAATTATTGTTACCTTTGCACACTATTTGTAAGGAAATGAAAGATACCAAGCAACAATTTGAACATGTCATTGCTTTATGCCGTGACCTATTCTCTAAAAAACTGCATGATTACGGTCCTGCATGGCGTATTTTGCGTCCTGCTTCCGTGACCGACCAAATATTTATCAAGGCCAATCGTATTCGCAGCATTGAAGTAAAGGGGGTGACTCTTGTCGATGAGGGAATCCGTTCCGAGTTTATCGCTATTGTCAACTATGGTATTGTCGGGTTGATACAGTTGGAACTGGGATATGCAGAGTCTGCTGATATTACAGTGGAAGAGGCATTGGCTCTTTATGACAAGCATGCGAAGGAAGCATTGGAATTGATGCTTGCCAAGAATCACGATTACGATGAAGCATGGCGGAGTATGCGCATCAGCTCATATACCGATTTGATATTGATGAAGATTTACCGTACCAAGCAGATTGAGAGTCTTGCCGGTCAGACATTGGTCTCGGAAGCATTGATGCCAATTATATGGATATGATTAACTATTCTGTTTTCGGATTGATTAAGATAGAATTTGAAGGATAGAGAACTACATATTATTCAGAAAGTATGGACTAACCTGTGCCGCTTTGCGCTGGCAGGGGTGTTTATCTTTTCAGGATTTGCGAAGGCGGTCGATCCATTGGGTTCGGAGTATAAAATACAAGACTACCTTGATGCTTTCGGTATGGGGACATGGTTCCCGGCTTTTTTTCCATTGCTGGCAGGTATTGTTTTATCAGCCATTGAATTTTCGGTAGGTATCTTTTTGTTTTTTGGCATCCGGAAAACGACTGCTACATGGTTGGCTTTGTTGCTGATGATTTTTATGACACCGCTGACCCTGTATCTGGCTTTAGCTAATCCGGTGTCTGACTGCGGCTGTTTTGGTGATGCATGGGTCTTGACCAACTGGCAAACGTTCTGGAAGAACATTATTTTGTTGATAGCTGCAATTTCCGTTTTTAGGTGGAAGCATCAGATGATTCGCTTTATCAGTGCCAAAATGGAATGGCTCGTATCTCTATATACTTTTCTATATGTGTTTGCACTTTCGTTTTATTGTTTGGGAAACTTGCCGATATTAGATTTCCGTCCTTATAAAATAGGAAAAAACATTCCGGAAGGTATGGATGTTCCGGAAGGAGCAAAGCCTACGGTGTACGAGAGTGTGTTTGTACTGGAAAAAAATGGCGAGAAGAAAGAATTTTCTTTGGAGAATTATCCGGATAGTACCTGGAAATTCATTGAAGCACGGACCATTGTAAAAGAAAAGGGCTATGAACCTTCTATCCACGATTTCTCGATGACCAATCTTGAAACGGGTGAAGATATTACAGAGGAGGTATTGTCTGATAAAAACTATACGTTCTTATTGGTGGCTCATCGCATAGAAGAGGCCGATGACAGTAATATCGACCTGATCAATGAGATTTACGACTATGCGGTGGAACACGGATATGGCTTTTACTGCCTGACTTCTTCGTTGGATGATCAGATAGAACAATGGAAAGATAAAACAGGTGCGGAATACCCTTTCTGCCTGATGGATGATATTACGTTGAAAACAATGATACGTTCCAACCCCGGACTGATGTTGATTAAAGAAGGTACTATCCTTAATAAATGGAGTGATAGTGAGCTGCCCGACGAATATGCTTTGACTGACAAACTGGAGAATCTGGAATTGGGAAAACAGAAAGAAGAAAGTGATGTGCATACGATTGGTATGTGCTCCTTTGGTTTGCTATTCCTTTATTGATGGTTCTCGGTGTCGATATATTGGTGGTGAAGCGTTTGGAAAAGAGGCGGAAAAGAGCTGCTGAAAAAGCTGTCGAAAATTCAAAATCCTCTTCTGAGGCGTAGATGAATAATAGAATTGAAAATTTATTAACCCTTTTAATAAAAAACAAAATGAGAAAGAACATTGTTGCAGGAAACTGGAAAATGAACAAAACCCTTCAGGAGGGTATTGCTCTTGCAAAAGAACTGAATGAAGCTTTGGCTAACGAAAAGCCTAACTGTGATGTCATTATCTGTACTCCGTTTATTCACCTTGCTTCTGTTACTCCTTTGGTAGATGTAGCTAAGATCGGTGTAGGTGCTGAGAACTGTGCTGACAAAGAATCCGGAGCTTATACAGGTGAAGTATCGGCTGCTATGGTAGCTTCTACCGGTGCTAAATACGTTATTCTGGGTCACTCGGAACGTCGTGCTTACTATGGTGAAACGGTTGAGATCCTGAAGGACAAAGTGAAACTGGCTTTGGCAAATGGTCTGACTCCGATTTTCTGTATCGGTGAGGTTCTGGAAGAACGCGAGGCTAACAAACAGAACGAGGTTGTTGCTGCTCAGTTGGCATCTGTATTCGATCTTTCGGCGGAAGATTTCTCTAAGATCGTTCTGGCTTACGAACCGGTTTGGGCTATCGGTACCGGTAAAACAGCTTCTCCTGCTCAGGCTCAGGAAATCCATGCGTTCATCCGTTCGGCTGTTGCTGAGAAATACGGAAAAGAAATCGCTGACAACACTTCAATCCTTTATGGTGGTAGCTGCAAACCTTCTAATGCTAAAGAACTGTTTGCTAATCCTGATGTTGACGGTGGTCTGATCGGTGGTGCTGCCCTGAAAGTTGCTGACTTCAAAGGTATCATTGACGCATTCAATTAATTAAAATTGGGGGTTAAAAGCCGGAGAATAGTAATTTGCCGGTTTTTAATACCCCAATTCTCAATCTTATAAATTTATGAAGAAACTGGGTTTACTTTTGTTCTTGTTTGTTTGTGCTGCGGTTGTCCGGGCTCAAAGCAATATCGTGAAAAGTCTGGAACGTAATGTACCGGGGCAAGGGAAAGTAACTATTCATCAGGATTCCCGCATCGAGCTTTGCTGGGAACTGCCCGCACCGGCACAGGAGAGCAGACTGTTATAAAGTCGTCCGGTTATCGGGTGCAGGCTTATGCCGGTAATAATACCCGCCAGGCCAAGAATGAAGCCCATCAGGTAGGTACCCGTGTCAAGGAGTACTTTCCCGAACTTTCGGTTTATACTTCTTTCAATCCTCCCCGGTGGTTGTGTAGAGTCGGTGATTTTCGCAGCATCGAAGAAGCTGATGCCATGATGCGTAAGCTGAAAGCAACCGGTGTGTTTAAAGAAGTCTCTATTGTTAAAGATCAAATTAATATTCCTCTGTAATCATGTTAGAAAAAGAAGAAATCATTTCTCCGGCTTTGGAAGATTTAAAGAATCACTATCGCAGTATAATTACTTTGTTGGGCGAAGATGCTGAACGGGAAGGATTATTAAAAACTCCCGAACGTGTAGCTAAAGCATGTTGACCTTGACCAAAGGCTACCACATGGACCCGCATGAAGTTCTTCGTTCTGCCAAGTTTCAGGAAGAATACAGTCAGATGGTGATTGTGAAGGATATAGATTTCTTCTCACTTTGCGAACACCACATGTTGCCTTTCTATGGCAAAGCTCATGTAGCTATATACCTAACGGATATATCACCGGATTAAGTAAAATAGCCCGTGTGGTCGATATTTTCTCTCATCGGCTGCAAGTGCAGGAACGGATGACGTTGCAAATTAAAGAGTGTATTCAGGAAACGTTGAATCCGCTGGGCGTAATGGTCGTGGTGGAAGCCAAGCATATGTGTATGCAGATGCGCGGAGTGGAAAAACAGAATTCCGTAACTACTACTTCCGACTTTACAGGAGCTTTTAATCAGGCTAAGACCCGTGAAGAGTTTATGAACCTGATCCGCCAGAGATGATAAACTCGGAGTTTTGATATTATACAGAATAATAACTATTTATTTCAATTACTTATATTTTAGTTTGGTTATATAGTTATAGTTATCTATTTTTGCCGCAGTAAGTAATACTTCGTAGCAAAATTCTATGTCAGCTACTATCAATGATTTAGCTTCATTTAATAAGTTCTTTACCGAGAATCAACATCGGTTTATCCGATTTGCATGGACTTACACCCGTGACGAAGTTGTGGCGGAAGATATTGTTATGGAGTCTCTGATGGCTTATTGGGAGAATCGGGATCATATGACTCCGGAAATCAATCCGGCTGCCTATGTACTTACTGTCGTAAAAAATAAATGTCTCAATTATCTGCGCCATTTACAGTTGGTTAATGACGTTTCTGACCGTGTCGCCTCACATTCTGAGTGGGAGTTGTCCAATCGTATTGCCACACTGGATGCCTGTGAACCCAATGCATTGTTTGCCAGTGAAGTGCAGGATATTATCGATCGTGTTATTTCCCGTTTATCTGCTACTACCGCCCGAATTTTTCTTTTAAGCCGTTACGACAACAAGTCCCATAAAGAAATTGCTGAAATTATGGGAATGACCGTGAAGGGAGTCGAGTTTCATATCTCTAAGGCTACCAAAGAGTTGCGTGTTGCTTTAAAAGATTATCTTGTCCTTTTTCCTTTCTTATGTGACTTTCTGTCCCGAAATTAAAATAAAAAGAACATTTTTTACTAGGGGGATTAATTGTTGGCGTGTTATTATAATGAATGCAATTAAGACGACTTATGAAAATAGAAAAAGAAATATTATATCGATATTTAATGGAGACGCTACTCCGGAAGAAGAGCATAAAATCCGGCAATATCTTGAAGCTTCGGATGAAAACTGGAAAGAGTATTTGCGTGAGCGAAAGTTTTTCGATACCATTATATTGAAAGAACAGGTTGTGTCTGAGGAGAAACAGATGAAGCGCAGGCAGCTGATTCGGAAGATAAGTCTTGAATGCCTGAAGGTGGCCGCCGTTTTGTTGATTGCTTTTGGAACGGCATTTTTCTGGAACAATCAGTCCGAGAAGCCCGCAACTAAAAGTGTGGTAAATACTTTGAAGGGACAAATGGCCAATATAACCTTGCCCGACGGAAGCCGGGTGTGGCTTAACTCGAATACGAGAATTGAGTATTCGCAGCATTTTGATGATAAAAGGGAAGTGCAGATTGACGGAGAGGCTTATTTCGAAGTCGTACGGAATACCGGAAGACCTTTTATTGTTTATACTCCGGATGACGAACAGGTAGAGGTACTGGGTACTAAATTTTATGTAGAAGCATACTCAGGTACAAAGAAGTTTGAGACTGCACTGATAGAAGGCAGTGTTCGTGTCAGGGCAGCTAACTCCCAGTTCATATTGCAACCCTCTTATAAGGCAGTGCTGAAAGGAGGCAAGATGAGTGTAGAGAAGATCACTGATTTTGATATTTATCGTTGGCGTGAGGGACTGATCTGCTTTAAAAACAGACATTTTTCTGAAATACTGGAAGAGCTCAAAAAGTATTATGGAGTCCATATCCGGTTTGACGCAGCTAAAATAAATAACCCGGTGCTGACTGTTAAGTTCCGCTTGTCTGACGGCATTGAATATGCGTTGCGGGTTTTGCAGAAAGATGTGAAATTTAAATATGTGCGGAATGATGAAGAAAACACATTCGTTATAAAATAATTTGTTTAACCCTTAAAAACATACATGCAGCCTATGGAAAACACTTATTAAATCTAACCTGAAATAAAAAAGCCGGCAGGTACTGCAATACCTGCCAGCTAAAAGGAGAAACATTCTTCTTTTCCCTAAAAAGAAAAATATTAATCGAATTTATAAAGCAAAGATATGAAAAATACTCGTTGCACGGATTTTTGTGTACCTAAAAATTCGTCTATCAAACAATTATTAAAAACTATGAGAGTCACTATATTCTTACTTTTCTTTTGTGTGTTCAGCACAATCGCAGGTACTGTCAATTCTCAAAATGCCAGGGTATCGATACATAAAACCAATGTCCCTTTGGAAGAAATACTTAATGAGATCGAACATCAGACAGATATTTATTTATGTATTCGAATAACATTGATGTGAAAGAACGTACTTCTATCCGCGTTTCGGAGAAACCGGTCTCGGAAGTTTTAAAGAAGTTGCTTGGAAACAAGATTGCTTATGAGATGGAAGGCATGCACATCATTCTATCAGATAAGAGAGAGAATCAAACTGCAATTGCCCAGCAGGCGAATAAGATCCAGGTGAAAGGTAATGTTACAGATATGGCCGGTGAACCTGTCATTGGCGCCAGTATATTGGAGAAGGGAACTACCAATGGTATCGTAACCGACTTCAACGGTGATTTCTCCCTGAATGTAAATCCCGGTGCCGTGCTGGTGGTTTCGTATATAGGTTACTCTGCACAAGAAGTAAAAGTCATCCCCGGGAAGGTGTTGAAAATAAAGATAAAAGAAGATGCGGAGTTGTTGGATGAAGTTGTTGTAGTGGGTTATGGAACTCAGAAGAAAGTGAATCTGACAGGTGCTGTGGAGACTGTCGATGCGGATGTCATCGAGAACCGTCCGATACGCAGCGCGACCGATGCCCTGCAAGGCACCGTATCCGGATTGACGGTAACTTCGGGTACAGGCAAGCCCGGAGAGTTTGCCTCTTTTAAGATACGAGGCAACACTTCTGTGAACAGTGCCGGCGCATTGGTGATCATTGATGGAATGCCGGGAGATATCAATACGGTAAACCCACAGGATATTGAAACAATCTCGGTTTTGAAGGATGCCGCTTCTGCCGCTATCTATGGTGCAAGGGCTGCGGAAGGAGTCGTGCTTGTCACTACCAAAAAAGGAACTTCGGAGAAAGTGAAGGTAGAGTATACCGGAAACTTCTCTTTCAATACTCCTACACGTCTGCCCGAAAGCAATACAGGACTGGATCATGCATTATTATCCAATGTCGCGTTTACCAATGCCGGACTGGCCGTTCCTTTTTCTCAAAAGGCAATCGATGCCATTAAAGATCCGAATACGATTGCCATCCCCAACGGTAAGGAGTGGACATACACTTCGGATATGGACTGGATTGACCTGATGATGGACCATAGTTTCCAGCAAACTCATAATTTAACCATTTCGAAAGCTTCTGATCGTTTGAAATACCTTTTCTCTATCGGTTGGCTCGATCAGAACGGAATGTTCTCTGAGTATGGGCCGGACAATTATGACCGGATTAATCTCCGTTCCAATATCAGTGTCGAGTTGATTAAGGACAAACTGTCACTGGACAGTCGCATCAGCTATTCACGTGGAGTGAATCTTTATCATGCTGCCGAGGGTTCCTGGTCGATTCCTTATATCACCTTTATACAAGCGGGTCCCAATATGCCTGTTTATGATCCCAACGGAAATTATTCGCGGCATCGTATGCAATTGAATCCGATACAGGCTCTGAAGGAAGGTGGCGAAGGGCGTACTCGCAATCAACGTATCGAGGGAGTATTTACTTTAGAGTATAAACCGGTGAAAGGTCTTTCTCTCCGGGCCGTAGGAGGCGCCAATATTTTGGATGGACAGAAGAAAGAATGGCGCAGAGCTTACGGAAAATATGGAGTGGATGGTTTGATTTCAACAGCTTTTGGCCAGAAAAGCCCGAACTCGGTTACGCAGAACAACTCCCATCGACAATATCTGACCGGACAGTTGATTGCCGAATACAAAGGGGTATTTGGAAAACATGATATCAATGTCCTCGGCGGATGGTCGGCCGAAGAAAACCTGTATGAAGATCTTCAGGGAAAGCGTACCAATATTGTCGGCAATGAACTGCCTGCACTGAATCTGGGAGATACCGACGGATGGTCGAACGCCGCTGATGAAAATGAATGGGCGTTGCTCTCCGGATTTATGCGTGCAAGCTATGCTTTTGCTGCCAAATATCTGGTAGAAGTGAATTTCCGTGCGGATGCTTCTTCCCGTTTCTCAAAGAAAAACAGGTGGGGAGTGTTCCCTTCGGCATCTGTCGGATGGAGAATCACAGAAGAGAAGTTTATGCAAAATCAGCACATCTTTGATAATCTGAAATTGCGTGCTTCGTGGGGACAATTGGGTAACCAGAATGGATTGGGGCTATACGACCACATTGCCAGCTATAACATCAATGGATATTATCCTTTTAAGTCGGAATTGGGACAATGGGCGGTTATCTCGAAATTGCCTTCAGAGTCCAGAACCTGGGAAACTGTAGAGGTGAAAAATATTGCTGTCGACATGGCATTCCTCAGAAACCGTTTGACTGTAACGGGTGAATATTTTATTAAGAAGAACAAAGATATGTTGGTCAGCATCGAGATACCCAGTATAATAGGTATCGATGTGCCCACAGGAAACTACGGAGAACTAAAGTAAAAGGTTGGGAAGTTACGGTCGGATGGCAGGATAAGATTAAGGATTTCTCTTACGGAGCCCGTTTTAATTTGTCGGATCAGAAAGATAAGCTGGTGGATTATGGTGTAGAATACAATGGTTTTGTGGCCGGTGTCAATCAGAAAGTGCAGGGGTATTCCCTGGGGTCTATCTTTGGATACCGTACGGACGGGTATTTTACTTCTGAAGAAGAGGTGAAGAATTCGGCTGCCTTCAATAAGGCCATTACAGGTGTGGGAGATATTAAATACATCGATAAAGACGGCGACGGAAAGATTTCGGCTCCCAATGATCTGGAATATCTGGGAACTACGACTCCCCGTTATACATTCGGGTTGAATCTGACTGCCGCATGGAAAGGATTCGATCTGGGAGTGTTATTGCAGGGGTAGGCAAAAGAAATTTTTATCTGTCGAGCGAAGTGATGAACCCGTACTACGCTACCTGGAATAACTTCTCGTATAAAATGCATAATGACTATTGGACTCCGGAGAATCCCAATGCCGCATTCCCCCGCTATTACGCCGGTGCCAATCATAATTACCAGATATCGGATCATTGGCTGCAGAATGCCGCTTATGTTCGTTTGAAGAATCTGCAATTGGGCTATACGATAAGTCCGAAGCTTACTAAGTCATGGGGGATTCAGCGTTTGAGAGTCTACTTTAGCGGTGATAATCTTTGTGAGTATAGTAAACTGAACGATAATTTCGATCCGGAACTGTCTAATATTAACGGATATGTATATCCTATTATGAGAAACTTTTCTTTTGGAATCAATGTGACACTTTAATTCTTGGAGTAAGATGAAAAATATATATCTTTTTTTGTTAAGCGTAGTAATTCTTTGCAGCTGTAACGATTTCTTGGATCGTGAACCTAAAACAAATTTGTCTCCCGGCAGTTTCTGGAAGTCGGAAGAAGATTTAAGATTGGCAGCGAACGTGTTTTACCAGAATATGAACCGTTCTTATACGCTGGATAATCAGAGTGCCGACGGCTTTGCCAATGTAGGAAACCTGGTAAGTTCCGGAACACATGCCCCCGGCAATACTGATGGGATATGGACCACAGCCTATAAACAGATACGACATGCTAATAATTTTCTGGAGAATTATGAGAAAGCTGAGGTGAGTGAGACCACAAAGAATCGTTATGCAGGTGAAGCCCGTTTTTTCAGGGCATATTTCTATTTCAATCTGGTGAAGCGATTTGGAGATGTTCCATACGTATTGCGTACACTCGATATGGACTCGGAAGAGCTGATGGGACCGCGTGTACCCAAAGAGCAAGTGATTGCAGGTATCATAGAAGACCTGGAGTTTGCCGAAACACATATTCCACTGAAAAGTAAGTTGCCTACAGATGTAGGACGTTTGACTAAAGGAGCCGCTCAAGCCATGCTTGCCCGTGTGGCGCTTTATATCGGTACCTGGAATAAGTTTCATGGTAGCGGAGAGTATAAGAGCTATCTTCAAATAGCTAAAGAAGCCAGCAAGCGACTGATTGACTCTAAAGAATATTCGCTGTACGCCGATTACCGTAATCTGTTTTTGCTTCCGGGCGAAGATTCGAATGAACATATTCTGTCATTTCGTTATTCTGCCGAAGCCGATACGTACAATCCCCGTATCCGTGCTACAATAGCCGACTTGTCTCATAGTCCGACGAAGGTATTGGCTGATGCTTTTCTTTGCAAAGACGGACTTCCTCTTGAGAAGTCGGCCTACCGGGTGGAATATCTTCCTGCAGGAAAGAGTTCGAGAATCGTGATCCTCGCATGGCATTGACTATCTGGAAACCCGGCGATCCTTTTTTAGGCAAACCGTTTGTGCCTAATCTCACGAGCCAGACACGTACCGGATATATGTTTAAGAAGTATGGCGACGAGGAGTCTTACTCTAACATGAAGTCGCGGATTGATGAGATTCTGATTCGTTATGCAGAAGTATTGCTGACCTTTGCCGAAGCCAGTTTCGAACTGGACGACCGGATTTCCGATGAAGACTTGAACCTCTCTGTCAATGCACTCCGTAATCGTTTCGAGGGAGATCCTAACCGGCTGCCGGATCTGACCAATGCTTTTGTAGCAGAACACGGGTTAAGCATGCGTGATGAGATTCGCCGTGAGCGCAGAGTGGAGCTTGCCGCCGAATCGTTCCGTTATGACGATATCATTCGTTGGAAAACGGCAGAAACGGAGTTGCCTGCCGCTATCTTGGGTGCCAAGTTCGATCCGGAACTCTATCCGTCCACAGTTCCCGGTAAAGATGTCATTCTGGATAAGAACGGTTTCATATTGGTACAGAATGCCGAAAGCCGTACGTTTGATAGTTCGAAAGATTATCTTTTCCCTTTGCCGCTGCGCGAGGTTTCGCTGAATCCGAATTTGAAGCAGAATCCTAATTGGTAATTAGTTTCTGGTAAAGTGATTGTTTGGAGAGGAGCGTTCGTCAAGCGCTCCTCTTTTGAATGGTCTTATAAAAAAAATGGAAACATGAAAAGACTGATTTTACCAATCGCATGTGGCATTTGCACTGTTACCTCTGATGCACAGACCGACAAACAACCGCATCCCAATGTGATCTTCATTTATGCAGACGATTTGGGATATACGGATTTGAGTTGTACCGGAAGCCGTTTCTATGAAACTCCTCATATCGACAAGCTGGCAAGAGAAGGAGTTTGGTTTACTCAATCCTATGCCGCATGTCCGGTTTCGTCGCCGTCCCGGGCTGCTCTGTTGACCGGTAAATACCCTGCCCGGATCAACCTGACCGACTATATTCCCGGAGACCGGGCGTACGGTCCTCATAAGAATCAGCGGTTGGCTTCTTTGCCGTTCAATCTCCATCTGTCGAAAGACGAAATAACGATGGCCGAGCCTTCAGGCAGAACGGGTATTCTACCTTTATGGCGGGCAAGTGGCATCTGGCCGAGTCTGCCGAATACTATCCTGAGCAGAATGGGTTTGATATTAATATCGGAGGAAATAATACGGGGCATCCCTCCAAAGGATATTTTTCGCCTTATGGTAATCCACAACTGAAAGACGGTCCCGAAGGAGAGTATCTGACGGATCGCCTGACTGATGAAGTGATCCGTTATATCTCGGAGCCTAAGGAAAAGCCGTTCTTTGTCTATCTGTCCTATTATACGGTTCATCTGCCCTTACAGGCAAAAGCGGAAAAGATAGCCAAATACCGGAGAAAGCTGAGCCGGGCGGTTCCTGCGGATTCATCTTTTGTGAAAAAAGGAGAGACGTATCATAAACTTGTGCAGGACATTCCGGCTTATGCCGCGATGGTCGAGAGCCTGGATGAAAACATAGGACGCCTGTTAGACATCCTGCATCGGTCGGGACTCGATGAACGCACCATTGTTGTGTTTACGTCCGATAATGGGGGAATGGCCACCAGCAATACTACTCGTAATATCCCGACCTCCAATCTGCCTTTGCGTGCCGGAAAAGGATATTTGTACGAAGGAGGCATCAAAGTGCCTGCCATCATCCGATGGAGTGGACACCTGAAAGGAAGACAGGTTTCGGATACTCCGATCATCGGTACGGATTATTATCCGACTTTGCTCGATCTTTGCGGATTGCCTCTACTGCCCGGACAACACGTGGACGGAGTTCCATGAAACCCGTCTTACAGGGCGGACGGCTGTCCAGACCTTCCTTATTCTGGCATTATCCTCATTATAGCGGTGGACTGGGTGGTCGGCCTTCTGCGGCTATACGTGAGGGGGATTATAAGCTTATTGAGTTTTTTGAAGACCATCACGTCGAGTTGTACAATGTGATTCAGGACGAATCCGAAGAGAAAGACCTGTCACAAATATACCCTGAGATAGCAGATGGACTAAGGAAGAAACTATATTTGTGGTATAAGGAGGTCGGTGCCCGAATGCCTGTTGATAATCCCCACTATGTTTCTCCTGTGAAGGATTCCGACTCTTTTGAAAATAAATAATCGTTTGTACTTAAAATATAACAGATATGAAATTCGTTACCTTATCATTGTTAGCCACTGCGTTGACTGTTGGCGGAAATGCCGCCGAGCAGGCACGTTCCTCCAAGCAGCCCAATATCTTATTTATTCTGGCTGATGACTTTGGCTGGAGAGATCTGGCATGTACGGGCAGCCGTTATTATGAATCGCCCAATATCGATGGAATCGCCCGTAATGGCGTGAGGTTTACCCAAGGATATGCAGCCTGTCAGGTGTCCAGTCCTTCCCGTGCCAGCATTATGACAGGCAAGTTTACCGCCCGCCACGGAATAACCAATTGGATCGGTGAAGGAAGTGGAGAAGAGTGGCGCAAGATGGGAAGACATTCCAAGCTTCTTCCGGCCCAATACGTATGGCAATTGCCCAAAGAAGATATTACTCTGCCCGAAGCATTGAAAGCCCACGGTTATAAAACATTTATGGCCGGCAAATGGCATTTGGGAGGTGAGGGTTCTTATCCCGAAGATCATGGTTTCGATATCAATATAGGCGGGCATGAAGCGGGAGGTCCTTATCCCGGCGGCTATTTTGCTCCCTATGGCAATCCGAAAATGAAAGAAGGACCGGATGGTGAGAATTTATCCATGCGTCTGGCACACGAGACAGCGTCGTTTATCGAAACCCATACCCGCCGGAATAAAAAGCAGCCTTTCTTTGCTTTTCTCTCTTTCTATGCCGTGCATGCGCCGATTGAGACCACTGAAGCCAAGTGGAGGCATTTCCGGAATAAAGCGGATTCGATGGGGATCGCTCCGGTGGGGTTCGAAGTAGATCGTACATTGCCTGTACGTTTGCAGCAGGATAATCCCATATATGCCGGACTGATACAGCAGATGGACGATGCCGTGGGAGTGGTGCTTGCCAAACTACATGAGTTGGGTTTGGATGAAAATACGATTATCGTGTTCACCAGTGATAATGGCGGAGTGTCTTCGGGCGATGCATACGCTACCTCTAACTACCCTCTTCGCGGCGGAAAAGGGCGGCAGTGGGAAGGTGGAATACGCGTACCGTTATTTATCGATTTTCCGGGTAATACTTTAAAGGGAGATTCGTGCGTGGTGCCTGTCACCGGTGCCGATTTGTATCCTACTTTTCTCGATATGGCAGGCATCCCATTAATGCCCGGCCAACATCAGGACGGTGTAAGCCTGCTTCCTCTGTTACAGGGCAAGAGCATCCCCGAGCGTGCTTTATACTGGCATTATCCTCATTATGGCAATCAGGGTGGCGAACCTTCTTCCATCATACGGCAAGGCGACTGGAAGCTGATTCATTATTACGAAGATGGCAGGGATGAACTTTATAATCTGCGGATAGACGAAACCGAGTCGGAACCACTGAATGTGCAATATCCCGAAAAGGTGGAGTTCTTGAGTAAGAAGCTGTCTGTATGGCTGACTGAGGTAGGGGCCAGATATCCTGAACCCGATCCTCAATACAATCCGGCAGCGGAGGCTCTCTATAAGAAAAAGACTCGCGAAAGAATGATGAAAACCTTGGAAGCTACCCGCAAGAAGCAGTTAGGCAAAGATTTCAAGCCTAATGCAGACTGGTGGGGGAGCGAAACGAAAGATTAAGGACGGGAAATTATGAAAGAGCGGAATCGGATGGTCAGCGCAGCACCACCCGGTCGCCCAGTCGTTTGGCCATCAGATTCTGTATCTCCTTCATCTCCTTGTACCGTTGCATGACAGCGTCGCACTGGGCGTTGTCATTCGCAATCGAAGGATCTTGCAGGGCATACATGATGTGCTTCAGCTCTTCTGCGACAATGGCGTTCTTGAAGTTAATCATCAGCATCGGGACCATCTCGTACAGCCGTTCCTCATCCGTCACCAACTTCTGTGTTTTGGAGTGATACTTGCTCAGTTGATACCGGTCACTCGCCAGTTCGGTGGCTATCGTACTGATTTTCGGATCGGGGTGCGCCACGAAGAAGCGTTCGGAAGCGAACTCCTGATCGTGGATATGTTCGGAGGCCTCCGAGAGGATACGGCGGTGGAGGGGATTATGGAAAGCCAGTTCGTCCTCCTTCAGTCATTGATGACATACTCGACAACGGTGACCGGGACTTCGTTGCCTTCTTCATCCGTTAAGTTACACATCACCTTCTCTCCATAGCGCACAATCATCTGAATAATCAGGCGCTCGTATTTATAAAACTCTTGTCCCTCTTTACCTTCCTGCGGGATGAACGATTGGTAGGTGTCTGCCTCCATTTCTTCGGGAGGGAAAGGAGGAGGCATTTCGCCCGGTTGCGGCGTCGGGGCATTATTGGAGGCTATGGTTTATTCCCCTTCTCGGCCTGAAGTTCCCTGCGCTTGGCCACTTCGGATACCAGTAACTTATCTTCTATCCGCAACAACTGCCCGCACTCCTTGATGTACACATCCCGGACGATAGCTTCGGGAATCACCGCAATGCTGCGCACGATGTCATTGATCAGCTCGGCACGTTTCATCGGGTCCTTGCCGGCATCCTCCATCAGCAGTTGTGCCTTGAAGCGTATAAAGTCCGTCTCGTGTTCCTGTATGAAGTTCTGAAACTCCGTAGCGTTGTGCTTCCGTGCAAAAGAGTCCGGGTCGTCTCCGTCGGGTAAGAGGCATACTTTGATATTCATTCCCTCTTCGAGCAGCATGTCGATCCCCCGGATAGAAGCTTTGATGCCCGCCATATCACCGTCATAAAGCACCGTGATGTTGTTGGTGAAACGGTGGATCAACCGGATCTGCCCCGGTGTAAGAGAAGTACCGGACGAGGCCACCACATTCTCTACTCCCGACTGGTGCATCGATATAACGTCCGTATATCCTTCCACAAGGAAGCAGCGGTCCTGCTTTACGATGGCCTGCTTGGCAAAGTAGATGCCGTATAGTTCGTTGCTTTTATGATAGATTTCCGATTCGGGAGAGTTGACGTACTTGGCAAGTTTCTTGTTCTCCGTGCTGAGCACACGTCCGCCGAAGGCAACCACTTTGCCCGAAAGCGTGTGAACGGGAAACATGACACGTCCCCAAAAGCGGTCGCGCAACTTATGGTCGTCCGTTTCATAACAGAGTCCGGTCTTTACCAGGAACTCTTGTTTGAACCCTTTGCGCAATGCCTCCTGTGCCAGTGCATCGCGCCCCTCGGTGCTGAAACCCAACTGGAACTTATCAATAATATCGTCACGGAAACCCCGTTGGCGGAAATAAGCCAGTCCGATGCTGCGTCCGTCTACATGGTTTTTCAGGATATTCTGAAAGTAGTCGCGGGCGAAGTTGTTGACAATGAACATACTTTCGCGGTTGCTTTGCACCTCTTTCTCTTCATTGGTCAGCTCCCGTTCCTTGATTTCTATGTTATACTTCTTGGCCAGGTAGCGGAGTGCCTCGGGATAGGACATCTGTTCGTGTTCCATGATGAAGTGCACCGCGTTGCCGCCCTTGCCGCAACTGAAACACTTGCAAAGTCCCTTGGAGGGAGACACGCTGAACGAGGGAGTTTTCTCGTTATGGAAAGGGCAAAGTCCCACGTAGTTCACACCGCGTTTGCGCAGCGTGACGAAGTCCGAAACCACTTCTACGATTTGTGCGGCATCGAGTATACGGTCTATGGTTGCCTGATCTATCATTGTTTTATCTCCTTGCGGATGCAAATGTACGTGATATTTCTTGGATAATCAAATGACTTTTCAGTGGATTCTACAGGATCTGCCGATATATCTGCCGCTTACTTAATGATCTCTGTACGCGCTGTTTCGCATTAAAAAGTTACTAAATAGGGGGTTAGTCTGACGAGTGCCCGATCTTTCTTGCCAACCGGAGGAAGAAAGTGCAAAATGGCGGCCTTTTGGGGTCGGAGAGCCGGGCTTTGGGGTAGAAAGAGCTTGTGTTCAGGGTAAAAAGAGCTTGTGTTTTTGGGAAAAGACGTAAGCATTCTCCTCGAAAGACGTAAGCATTCTCCTCGAAAGACGTAAGCATTTCCCGAAAATGATTACTTCTTTTTCAAATATCTCTATATGTTTTCCATGATTACATATATTGTTCTGTTTAAGGACGGATTTTTCTCCGTATTTCTTTCCGGTTGCTTGGCTGATACGGAGCTTTCTTTTCTGCCAGAAAGATACTCCCGTTGCTTCCGGGTGGATGATATGATACAGAAAGAACCCTTTACTGCTCAATATGCTTCTTATATCGATAAATGCGATCAATCGGATCGGAGGAAAAATGAATTAGAGCCGTTTTTTCCTTCTTGCCTTTCCCTTGGGGCTAAAGAATGAAAACTGGGCGCTTCTTATTATCATTTTGACATTTTGCTTATCCCGCGAATTAGAAAAGAAAGGAGAGGGGATGTCTGTGATGAATGATGACATCCCCTCATACTTATGATAAAGATTATCATTTAATTTTCTCTCGTATCTTCGTCAGGTACTTTTTCATTCCCTCCGCATCTTTGTTGGTGATGATCTCAAGCAGTTGTTTCAGCTCTGTGCGGATATTCTCCACTTGTGACGGTGTGCGCGGATTGAACAGGATTTCCTGCAATAAGTAGTCATCTTCGCTCAGCAGCCCTTTGGCAATGGCCATGTGCTTTTTGAATGTGGTTCCCGGAGCTTCCTGGTGCTTCATGACAGCTGCAAAAACAAATGTCGAAACAAACGGGATGGACAGGGAGTAAGCCACTGTTTCATCATGCTCGTCGAAAGTATATTCGAAGATGTTCAGGTTCAGGCTATTGTATAAGTCTTTAAAGAATACTTTCCCCAAATGATCACTCTCACTGATGATGATGGCGCTTTCGCTGCTCAGATTGCTCAGGCTGGCAAAAGTAGGGCCAAACATCGGGTGAGTGGAGACATAACGGAATCCGCTTTCTTCGTAGAACTTCTTCAATCCGGTTTTTACCGAAGCGATATCACTCAGGATACAGTCTTTGGGCAAAACCGGCAGAATTTTGCGGAAAGCGTCCAGCGTGTATTTCACCGTGGCAGCATTGATCACCAGTTCCGGTTCGAACTCCTTGATCTCCTCCAGAGTGGTGAAGCGGTAGGTGTTGTATACAACCGAAGCTGATGCGGGTTGACGTCGAACACGGCCGTCTCGTGCTGGAAACTTAGTATGTCAGTAAAGAAGGAGCCCATCTTGCCGGCTCCCAAAATTAGAATTCGCATAATATGAATGATTTGCTATTTATTGATAATCTCCATCTGTTGACGAACCGATTCTTCGTGGATGGCTTCGAAGATCACTTTCACAAACTCTGCACTCATGCCGCACTGTTCGCCCTGAGCACCGCGTTTTTCAAGAATCTCGTTATAACGTCCGGTCTGAAGCACTGTGATATCGTGTTCCTTTTTGTAAGTACCGATTTCGCGTGCTACGCGCATACGTTTTGCCAATTCCTGTATGATGTTGTCATCACATTCGTCAATCTGCTTGCGCAATACGTTCAGATTCTCCGTTGTCTGCGTTTCTTTACGGATGACAAGCAGGTTGAGGATATAGTCCAGTACGTCCGGAGTCACTTGCTGTGAAGCGTCGCTCCATGCACAGTCCGGGTTGCAATGGCTTTCTACAATCAATCCGTCAAAGTTCAGGTCCATAGCCTGCTGGCAGAGAGGAGCTACCAGTCGCGCTTTCCGCCGATGTGGCTCGGGTCGCAGAAGATAGGCAGTTCGGGGATGCGGCGGCGCAATTCGATAGGAATGTGCCATTGAGGCAAGTTGCGGTATAACTTCTTGTCGTAGCTGCTGAATCCGCGGTGGATGGCTCCCAGACGTTTCAGTCCGGCGTTGTTGATGCGTTCCAAAGCACCGATCCATAATTCCAGGTCCGGGTTTACCGGGTTTTTAACCAATACGGGAATGTCTACCCCCTTCAGTGCATCGGCTATTTCCTGTACGGCAAAAGGATTGGCAGTGGTACGTGCTCCTACCCAGAGTACGTCGATACCCGCTTTCAGGCATTCGTACACATGTTTGGCGGTGGCTACTTCGGTAGATACGTACATGCCGGTTTCTTTTTTTCACCTCTTTCAGCCAGCCAGTCCGTCCACACCGATTCCTTCGAAACCTCCCGGCTTGGTGCGCGGTTTCCAGATTCCCGCACGGAAGATTTTTACTCCTTTGGCTGCCAGTTGGGTAGCTGTTGACATTACTTGCTCTTCTGTTTCGGCGCTGCAAGGGCCGGCTATTACCATCGGGCGTTTATCTTCCACACCCGGCAATAAGATTGATTCGAGTTCCATATCGATCTAATTCGTTTAGTTGTTATTTCATTATTGATTTGATTCGTTCCAGCGCTTCTGCCAGCTTGGCGTCTTTGCAGCAGAGAGAGATGCGGATGTATCTCGCTCCGTTGCTTCCGAATATAAATCCCGGAGTGATGAAGACGCGGGCCTCCTGCAGCACTTTCTCTGTCAGTTCTTCCACGTCGGCGCAACTTGCGGGGATTTTTCCCCAGAGAAACATGCCCACCTGCTTTTCGTCGTACGTGCATCCCAGTGTTTTCATAATCTCGCCGGCCAGGTGGCGACGGTTCCGATAGTTTACATTGTTGCCTTCGTACCAGGTCGAATCCGCTTCAAGTGCTTTGGCAGCTGCCAGTTGCATGGCACGGAACATTCCGCTGTCGATGTTGCTTTTTACTTTCAGAATCCATTGTACAAACTCTGCGTTCGAAGCCAGCATGCCGATACGCCATCCCGGCATATTGTGACTTTTACTCATGGAGTTGAATTCTATACAGCATTCTTTGGCACCCGGCACACTCAGGATACTGATCGGCTTATCGTTCAGGATAAAGCTGTACGGATTGTCGTTCACAATCACGATGTTCTTGCGGCGGGCAAACTCCACCAGGCGTTTGTACAGTTCCGGAGTAGCGTTGGCACCGGTAGGCATGTTCGGATAGTTGGTCCACATCAGTTTCACGCGGCTCAGATCCATCTTTTCCAGTTCATCGAAGTCCGGCATCCATCCGTCTTCCTCTTTCAGGTTATAGTTCACCACCTCGGCACCCAGTATTTTGCTTAACGAAGTGTAGGTGGGATATCCCGGATTGGGCACCAGTACCTGTTCTCCCGGATTGACAAAAGCGAGTGTCACGTGCAAGATGCCTTCTTTTGATCCGATCAGCGGCTGAATTTCTGTTGCCGGATTCAGTTCCACTCCATACCAGCGTTTATACCAGTCGGCAAAACCCTTGCGAAGTTCCGGTATACCCACATACGGTTGATAACCGTGTCCGTTCGGATCGTGAGCATTATTACATAGCGTTTCGATGGTCTGTTCCGAAGGAGGCATGTCCGGGCTTCCGATTCCCAGGCTGATTACATCTTTACCTTCTGCGTTCATCCGTGCCACTTCTTTCAGTTTCTTCGAAAAGTAGTATTCGCTTACACCGGCCAGTCTGTCGGCCGGCGCTACCTTATACGTTTGATTTTCCTTCTGCATATTCGCCTAATATTTTAAGTTCTTTCGTCAATGGAGTGATTGCTGTAATCGATTGTTTATATCTCAGGTAATCGTTGAAAGCTACATCTACGTAAAACTGGTATTCCCATTCCCGTCCGATGATAGGGAGCGATTGTATTTTTGTTAAGTTGATATTATAAAAAGATAGAATAGACAGAACCTGTGAGAGACTTCCTTCGGAGTGGGGAGAGTGAAAACGATGTTTGCTTTGTTGAGAACGGTGTTTTGCTTTCGTATCTCGTCCACCTGCCACGGATCTGCCACTACCAGAAAACGGGTGAAATTGTGTTTGTTGGTTTCGATGCCTTCCTGCAGTACCTTCATTCCGTAGCGTTCGGCAGCGGCACGGGAACAGATGGCGGCGTGCCCTTTCAGGTTTTCCCGTTTGATGATTTCGGCACTCAAAGCCGTATCTTCGGCTTCTACCACTTTGATACGTGGGTGTTGGTTCAGGAACTCCCGGCATTGCATCAGGGCAATCGGGTGAGAGTTCACTTCGGTAATGTCATTCCAGTCCTCTTCGGGCAGGCAAACGAAGCTGTGCGAAATGCGTAATTTGTATTCGCCGATAATTTGTGTGCCGCTTTGGCGCAACAATTCGTTGTTGTGCAGCAGGCTTCCTGCAATCGTGTTTTCAATGGCCAGCATCCCGATGGTCTGACTATCTTTCCGGATGGCAGCAAACACATCTTCAAAGTTGGCGCAACAGATTAATTCTATCTCTTCTCCTTCGAAGTACTTGTGTGCGGCTATATCGTGATACGAGCCCAGTGTTCCTTGAATTGCTATTCTTTTCATTCCTATTGAGTATATGGTATAAAAAAATCCCGCGTCCATGTCGGAGCGGGATTCATATTATTAGTTTCTCTTAATTTCAGTTCTTAAGCACCCTGTCACTTGATACATACAAACTCCCGCTCTACTTTCTGGCTAAAGTAAAAGTAAAAAAAGAAGTAATATGTAAAAGTGAATACGTTCATCAGATCTATTTTCTTTTTGTTTTAAATCTGAGGCAAAATTAATGCTTTTATCTTAAACGCAAATAAAAAACAAACTTTTTTTTGTGATTTATGTGTTATATTCCCCAATTTGTGCTTTTATGACTATAAATGGCCTTTATAATATAGTATATAGGCTTGTCTTTGTTAATGTTTGCTAAATGGGACGTTTCAGTTCTTAAGATGCTAGTTTTTCTCCTAAAAACTTCTTTTATTTGTCAGACAAATAAGATTAATCTTATTTTAACTAAACTGAATTGTTATACTATGGATACATTAAAACTACATGGTCAGGCGATAACTTTGGTCGATCAGGTCGAAGATAACCTACTTACTTATTTTAGAACCAAAGATCTGCGGGCAGGAGATGCCATTCCCAATGAGATGGAACTGGCCGCTGCTTTGGGTGTGGCACGTAGTGTGCTGAGGGAGGCCCTCAGCCGATTGAAAATGGTAGGGATGATCGAGACACGTACCAGGCGGGGAATGATTCTGACCGAACCTTCTATCCTTGGAGGCATGAAGCGGGTTGTCGATCCTCGCATTCTGAGTGAGCATTCCCTGTTTGATCTTTTAGGTTTCAGGATTGCTTTGGAATTGGGAATTTGCAGTGATCTTTTCCAGAATATAACTCCGGAAGATATTGTTGAACTGAAGGAGATTGTCCGGTTGGGAATCGCTTTTGAGAACAATGAATATGCCCCTATCAGTGAATTTACTTTTCATGCTAAACTTTATGAGATAACCGGTAATGCCACTATCCGTGAATTTCAGGAGATCATCATCCCGTGATGGTTTTTGTGAAAGACAAATTCAAAGAGTTGCTCGAACCTATTAATATAGAGATAAAAGAGCGGGGAGAATTGGTAACTCACGCTGACCTTCTCGGCTTTTTGGAAAAACATGATGAGGCCGGTTATAGAAAGGCGCTTGAGAAACATTTTGCCGTATACAAGATTTTTATGAAACGTAGAATCGTTAACGAATAATCGGGGGGATTGCAAGAAGTCAAACAGAATTTTAGCATTCCCTTGGGGAATATCTGGAGGATGGCCGTTCTTTTATTGCAGGTAACCGGGTAAATAACCATTTATTGTAGCTGCGCAGCCATTTTATACCTTTGTTATCGACACTGAGAAATGGGTTTCCAATCAGAGATTCCTTATTCTTATTAATATCTAATTAAATAATAAAATGAAACATTATCAACGTTTGGAAGGAATGGTTGCCGCCACTTTTACTCCTATGGATGCGCGGGGAGATATCAATCTTTCTGTTATAGACAAATACGCCGACCTGATGGCTGAATCAGGAATGGCAGGTGTATTTGTTTGTGGAACCACAGGAGAATCTCATTCACTGACTACGGGTGAGCGTAAAGCTATTCTTGCTCAGTGGATAAAGTCTGCCCGGAAACGCTTCAAGGTGATTGCGCATGTGGGTAGTAACTGCCAATTGGAAGCTATGGAGCTGGCTCGGCATGCACAAGAGGTGGAAGTTGATGCTTTTGCCGCTATGGCTCCCTGTTTTTTTAAACCCTCTTCGGTAAAGGATCTGGTGGACTTTTTTACTCCAATTGCTCAAAGTGCTCCCGATCTTCCTTTCTATTATTATAATATGCCGTCTATGACGGGAGTATCTCTTTCGGTTCCCTCTTTTCTTATAGAGGGAAAGAAAACGATGCCTAATCTGGTTGGAACAAAATTCACACACAATAACCTGATGGAGATGGGTGAATGTTTGGAACTCAATAATGGAGAATTCGAAGTGCTGCATGGATACGATGAAATTCTGATTGCCGGATTGGCTTTAGGAGCCGTTGCCGGTGTTGGTAGTACCTACAATTATTTACCTGCTGTATATCAGAATCTTTTTGATGCGTTCAAGGAAGGTGATATCTGTACTGCTCGCCGGATGCAGCAGAAGTCGATTGAAATAGTAAAAATAATAATTAAATACGGAGGAGGTGTACGTGGAGGAAAAGCAATAATGAATTTAATAGGTGTTGATTGCGGCCGGTGTCGTCTGCCCGTTACACCGTTTGGCGATGATGAATATTCTTCGCTCAAAAGAGATCTTGAAAAAATAGGTTTCTTGAATTAAAAAATAAAAGTAGGGAAGGGGAAATAGACTTTGGACGGAATATACCCCCTCGCCCTACGCCTTAAATTTTATATTAAAAGCATACAAAGATGAGAAAAATTACTCGAATTAAGTGTCTCATTGTTGTTTTATTGACATTTATTGGGACATTAGCACCCGTTCATGCTCAACAAAGTGGCAATTTTGAGATTAGTGGTGTTGTTAAGGACACATCCGGAGAACCGGTCATAGGTGCTACAGTTATTGTAAAGAACACACAAATAGGTACAACTACCGATGTCGATGGAAAATTTAAATTGAAGGTTCCACATAAATCTTTGTTACAAATTTCCTTTATTGGAATGAAAACCAAGGATCTGAAAGTAACCAATAATACATTTTATGAAATTACTTTGGAAGATGAATCGGTTCTACTTGACGAGGTCGTAGCCATCGGTTATGGAACTCAATCTAAGGCAACCGTTACTTCAGGAGTTGTATCTGTGAAGAAAGCGGAGTTAATGTCTTCTGTCTCTGCATCTCCTTTGAACAATCTACAGGGAAAGGTTGCTGGACTGGATATTCGACAGACTACCGGACAGCCCGGTGCACAGCCGGTAGTGCTGATCCGTGGCGGGTCAACCGATCCGGCTAACGACTCTCCTCTTTTTGTCATTGATGGGGTTGTCCGTAGCAATATGAATGGACTCAATCAGGAAGATATTGAGTCTATGGAAGTACTGAAAGATGCCGCTTCCGCTGCAATTTATGGTGCTAAGGCCGCCAATGGTATCATTCTTATTACTACCAAGCAAGGCTCTTCAAAAGATGGTAAAGCCACTATTTCCGCTTCCTACCGTTTGGGAGTTGAGCAGATTCGGCAGCATTATCCGTTTTCCGGTGCACGCGACTATCTGTATGCTTCCCGTTTAGCCGGTTCCCGTGGAATCAATGACGCCAATGTCAGCGGACGCTTGGAAGGCGGTGCATATCCTTATTCAACAGGTAATATCAATTATAAAAATGGAGCCTTGGAAGGATATGGCTATTCTCGTTTCACTACCGAATATTTAGATGATTTGATTTCCAATATGGGACAGTCTTATGTCGATGATTTGCTGAACAGACAAGGATATGAAACGATGACCGATCCTTATTCGGGAAAACAGTTGATATTTAAAGACAATCACTATCAAAAAGATGTATTGTTTCAGACTGCATTGACACACAACTATGATCTGAGTGCTTCCGGCGGAAATGACAAAGGTAATTATTATGTGAGTTTGGGGTATATTAATTCCGAAGGTATTGTTCTGGGTACGGGATACGATCGTTTCAGCCTTACTGCCAATGGAAATTACAATCTTCGCAGTAATTTAAAATTAACCGTCGGATTGAAACATTCCACAATTTCGAATAAAGCGACTGATCCGGAGAACTCGGGCACAAGCACAATGGACCGTTCTTCTCGCTATCCTACGACCTTCCGTCTGTATTATGACGATGGAACTCCCGGTATTGGTGAAGCCGGAGGCTCACCCCGGAATAGACTGCACGAATTATATTATCAGGATATTTCGGACAAAGCTTATCGAAACACGATTCAGTTAGGATTGGATTGGGAGATTCTGAAGGGATTGCATTTTAAGCCGTCAGCCTCCTATTATATGCAGGAAAATATCTATCGTTTTTTTGAGAAGTATAACGAGTTTAATAAAGGTCGTAAGACACTCGAGAAACACGACCAGTATAAGCAAATCATGGCAGACGCGGTGTTTACCTATGATAAAGTATTCAGTGATAAACACACTCTTAATGCAATGATAGGTATGAATTATACTCAGGACGATACTTATAAATTGAAAGGAACAGGCTCGGAAGCCCCTACGGATTATGTACCTACGTTGGCGCCTACCAAGCCCGATTTACAGCGTACCACTTCCTCTTTGGATAAAGAAGTACTGGTAGGTTTCTTTGCCCGTGTCAATTATGACTATAAGCGCCGCTATTTGCTGACGGTTTCAGCACGCTATGACGGAGCCTCCCAATTTGCCGAAGATCATAAATTCGCATTGTTTCCGGCCGTATCCGGAGGATGGAATATGCATTATGAAGACTGGTTTCCCAAAACCGTTGTCAGCCGGATGAAATTGCGGGCGAGTTGGGGACAGACCGGAAATAATAAGTTGTCGTATTCTAATACCCAAGGCGAATATGCTTCATATATTTATGCCGGAAATCCGGGGGTACTGAATAGTGTACTTGCCAATAACAGTTTGGTATGGGAAACAACCTCTAATGTGGATTATGGTTTTGATGCCGGTTTCTTTGATAATCGTCTTGAACTGTCGGTAACCGGATATAATAAATTGACTTCCGATCGTTTGTATGACAAAGCTCTTCCGGCACAGACAGGTTTTAGTTCTATAAAGGCCAATTTGGGGACTGTACAGAACAAAGGTTTTGAGTTATCGCTGACAGCACATCCTCTTTCAACAACTTCCCCCGTGAGTTGGGATGTTATGGGTACTTTCAGTATGAACAGGACGTATATGAAAAAGCTTCCTTATAATGGGAGAGACAAAAATCGGGTACAGGGCGGACTTGTATGGGATGCTAAATCGGGTACTTATGTTGAGACCGGCGGCCTGGCCGAAGGCGAGAGGATAGGCGGACGTGGGGATATAAGTATCTGGGGGTATACGATACAGATGAAGAAGCTGCAAAAGCTCCGGTCGACACCAAGGTCTCCGGTTCTAAGATGAATAAGAAAAAGGTTGCCGGAGATGCTATCTGGCCGACCTTGACAATAATGGAGTTATCGATGATAAGGATATTGCTTTTATTGGCTGGGCCAATCCGGATAAGAAGGGAGCCTTGATTAATAATTTGTCTTACAAGAATTTTTCTCTTCGTTTGGTTGTCGATTTTGCTTTAGGACATTCCATTGCCAATATATGGAGATGCCGTGCCAATGCCAATGCACGCAATGCCATTATAACGACTACTGACGTTACGAATGGAAACATCTGGTGGCAGACGGGTGATGCTGCAACAGCCAAGTATCCGCGTTACGATGTTGCTTCTGACTGGGATAACGGATATCGCAATCACATGCGTACAATAGCTTATGCCGGAATGAATTCAAATGGAAATGCCGACAATACGGCTTATTATTCAAAGGGAGATTATTTATGCTTCCGTGAGGTTTCGTTAGGTTATGAACTGCCGCGTTCCGTATGTTCTAAAATGAAGGTGAAAGGGGTGTCTTTGAATGCCGGTGTGACAAATATCGGATACATTACAGCCTTTGACGGATTAAATCCTGAACAGTACGATGGACAAGAGACCGGTGAATACTTTCTCCCGATTCAATTTAACTTTGGTGTAAGACTAACTTTTTAAAATGATTTTCACTATGAAAGCAACAAAAATATTGATCTGTATTCTCTGCTGCACATGGATTTGCAGTTGTAGCTTGTTGGAGGTTGATCCGGTTTCTACCATCACTTCACAGTCGTTCTGGAAAACTTCGGGAGATGCCAAAGCTTATCTTACGGCATTTACAATAAGGTGCGTGACCTGAATAATACTTCTTATTACGGTGAAGACCGGGGAGATGCTTTTAAAGCCGGTGAGATCGGCCCTACGAGTGTGGCATGGGCCCATACTTTGCTTGAGAGCAATGCTCCTTCTTATCGTTCGGCTTATAATATCATTCATCACGCCAATCTTCTTTTCAATAAAATTGAAAGTCTGAAGTTTACTAATGAGACTGAGAAGAATCGTATAAAAGCTGAGTGTCACTTTCTAAGAGCATATACTTATTTTCTTATAGTGCGTATTTGGGGAGATGCTCCCATCATTACTGATCCTGTGCTTTCGGACAACGTTGAGCTTAAACCCCGTTCTCCCAAAGAAGACGTCATGAAGTTGATCCTTGAAGATATAGAACAGTCTGTCCTGTTATTTCCGGAGGATGGATATATCAATAAGAATTTAGCTTCAAAGCCGGCTGCCTATGCTTTGAAAGCCGATGTTTTAATGTGGAAAGCAAAGGTCCTGAATGGTGGAAATGCGGATCTGGAAGAAGCGATCAAGGCAATCGATCAGGTAGGCGGGAGTGGAGTGTCTTTGCTACCGGATTATGCAAAGGTATTTGCCAATGATAATAAAAAGAATAATGAGATCATTTTCTCTTTTTATTTTGAACGCTATGAAACTGGAAATCTTTCTATTGCAACCAACACTACATCGAGAACCGATAATTTATCGATGGCTGTCAACTTGGCCGATGCGGCAACTTCACCCAATCAGAGCCGCCATGTCTATGCCCCAAGTGACAAGGCCAGAGAGTTGTATCTTAAGTATCCGGGCGATAGGCGCTATAAAGTTGCCATGATTGATTTGGTGGATAAAGATGGTAACCTGATTTTAACCCAGACAAACAAATTCAGGGGGAAGGCCTATTCCGACGATCGTTATTTTGACGATGACTTGATAGCTTATCGTTGGGGAGATCTTCTTCTTCTGCGTGCTGAGGCCAATGCTGCACTCAATAAGATATCTGAGTCTCTTGTCGATCTGAATGAGGTTCGTGACCGGGCGGGCCTGGAGCCTATGATGGCCCGAAAGATAAGATTGCTGTAGAGAAAGAAATCTGTGACGAACGTTTAAGAGAGCTTTTTATAGAGCAAAAACGATGGTTTGATTTGGTGCGTTTCCATTGTGGCGGGACCATTGACATTTATAAGGAGGTGCCCAATTTGAATGACAAGCCCGGTTATCCGTTGTATTTCCCAATCAATTATAATGATATGTCTTAAATGACAAACTGGTGCAGACAGATGGGTACGAAAGTAATGTAGAGAGATAGAATATAAAAAGAAGGAACTGTGTGGAGTAGCTGTTATATACTTTTACACAGTTCTTTTGATACGGAAGTATAATAATTTAAAGCATAAGTTTATGAAGAACACAATCTTGAAACTGTTTCTATTGTTTTGTGCTGTTCCTTCAATCGGACAAAATGTCCATCCCAATCTGCCTTGGATCGACATATCGGGGCAGCGTGAACGGCAGGTGACAATAGCTCCGGGCAGACCGGATTATATAACGGACATCCTACTACTGTAATGATGGATGATCATAAGACTATTCTTTGTACCTGGTCTTACGGGCATGGAGGTAAAGCGTCTTTCATAGCCGAAAGTAAGGATGCCGGGCTGACTTGGAAAAATGGTAAAACCCCTGCTGACTGGCAGACGATGAGCAATTGTCCCAGTATTTATAAACTGACGGATAAACAGGGGAAAGAACGTGTCTTTGTGTTTAGTGCCTGGCCGGACATGCCTATGACTTATAGTGAAGACGGAGGGAAGAGCTGGAGTCCGGTCCGTAGTTTGAATAAACCTTGTGTGATGGCGTTTTCAAGCATTGTAAAATTGAAGAATGGCGATTATCTCGGGTTGTATCACCGTGGACAGAATGATCGGGACCGTCCTCCGTTGACTTTGTGGCAATCTGTCTCACATGACGGAGGATTGACCTGGAGCGAGTCGGTGAAAGTAGGCGAGATGGAGGGGCGTTCACCCTGTGAACCTGTGTCTTCCGCGCTCCCGATGGCAAACGGCTTGTCTGTGTAGCGCGTGAAAATAACCGGGTAGGCAATTCTCTGATGATGTTTTCTGATGATGAGGGAACACCTGGTCTCCTTTGCAAGAAACTCCCTGGGGCCTGACCGGAGACAGGCATGTAATAAAGTTTACTCCTGACGGTCGTATGATTGCCGTCTTTCGGGATATGCTCCCAACAGTCCGACGAAAGGGCATTTTGTAGCCTGGGTCGGTAATTATAAAGATTTGCTTGAGGGAACTTCCGGACAATATAAAATAAAGCTTTTACATAGTTATGCCGGTTCGGATTGTGGATATCCCGGTCTCGAAATCCTTCCGGATGGGACTATTGTCGCCATCACTTATGTTAAAATGCGGCCGGGCCTGAACAACACTCCATTGTCGGCGTACGCTTCAAACTTGAAGAAACTGATAAAATGCTATATTAACTTTTATCCCCAATTTTACCAATATGCGTTATATTTCGATATTGTTTTTATTGAGTTGTTTTTTACTCAGTACTCCGTTACGTGCCGAGCGGGTGAAAGTTATTGTTCGACAGCCCATAGTACCGGTCTTGACAAAAAAGGAGATTAATCCGGTTTTGCAATTAAAGTTGATAAAGAGCTGTCCGGGACCATGTTTTGTAAAGGAGATCGGATTATCCCTGAAAGGTACTACTTTGTTGACCGATTTAACTCATTTGAGTTTATATAGAGTTGCCGGAAAGAGGGGGCTTTCTGACTGGGAAAAGTGTGTCGACTCAGTTGCTCCCGCTTTAAAAACGGTTTTAGACACTCCGTTGGAATTGAAATCAGATACTACCATACTGTGGGTAACTGTTAAATTGAAAGATAAAGTTGACTTAACCCATCGTGTGACGGTCAGTTGTGATCATGTGACGACGACTTGTGGTAAGGCTTCTGTAACTTCCGTTCGTCCGATTGTCGCACTCCGTACCGGAGTCGCTGTACGGCAAAGAGGGGAAGACGGAGTTCATACTTCGCGTATTCCCGGCATTACTACTTCCCTGAAAGGAACTTTGATGGCCATATTTGATGCCCGTTACGATAGTTCGCGTGACTTGCAAGGTGATATCGATATTGCGATGATGCGAAGCCTGGATGGTGGAATGAGCTGGCAGCCGATGCAGATAGTGCTCGACCGCAAAAAGTGGGGTGGATTGCCAGAGAAATATAATGGAATCAGTGATGCTTGTATCCTGACCGATGAAAAGAATGGTACTATTTATGTGGCGGGACTCTGGATGTATGGAGTCTTAGATCCCCGATCGGGTAAATGGGTGGAAGGAATGACGCAGGACAGTACCGTTGGATACACCAATGGCATGCGAAAGGTTCTCAGCGGGCTCGGGGTTAAAGAGACCTGTCAGTTCTTGATTACGAAAAGCGTGGATGACGGACTGACTTGGAGTGACCCTGTAAATATAACAGCACAAACCAAGAAACCGGAATGGTGGCTGTATGCTCCGGCACCGGGGCATGGCATTACTTTGAAAGACGGTACATTAATATTTCCCACACAAGGCCGTGATAAAGATGGAATACCATTCTCTAATATTACGTATAGCAAGGATGGGGGAAAAACATGGATAGCCTCTAAGCCGGCTTATCACAACACTACGGAGTGCATGGCAGTCGAATTACAGGATGGCAGTGTCATGTTGAATATGCGTGATAACCGTAATCACGGTAATAAAAAGGTCAATGGACGCCGTATTTGTGTCACCTCCGATCTGGGAAGCACATGGACGGAACATTACACTTCCCGAAAAGCATTGATAGAGCCTACTTGTATGGCAAGTATTCATCGACATACTTATCAGGAAAACGGCAGGCAAAAGCCTCTTCTTCTATTCTGCAATCCGGAGTCTTATGACAGTAGAGACCACATGACGCTAAAGTGCAGCCTGGATGATGGAAATACCTGGGATTCCGGCCGGAAAATCATGTTGGATGAGTTGGGAAGTTTTGGCTATTCCTGCATAACTTCGGTCAATGATTCTACGATTGGTGTTTTTTATGAAAGTAGCCAGGCACAGATGGTTTTCCAACAAATACAGTTGAAAGAGCTCATAGGTAAAGGTAAATCATATAAAGAGAGATAGTTGGTATGAAAAATAGAAAAATATATCCTTGGATCGTTGTCGGACTTTTATGGTTTGTGGCATTATTAAATTATATGGATCGTCAGATGCTGTCAACCATGAAAGATGCGATGCAGATAGATATTATAGAATTGCAGTCGGCTACCAATTTTGGGCGGCTAATGGCAGTCTTCCTTTGGATTTACGGTCTTATGAGTCCGATGGCAGGAATTATTGCCGATCGCGTCAGTCGTAAATGGTTGATTGTCGGGAGTCTTTTTGTCTGGTCGGCAGTCACTTATGGCATGGGGTATGCCGATACATTTAATCAAATCTACTGGTTGCGCGCATTGATGGGAGTCAGTGAGGCATTGTACATTCCTGCGGGCCTCTCCTTGATAGCCGATTGGCATCAGGAGAAATCACGTTCGCTGGCAGTCGGTATCCATATGACGGGATTGTATGCCGGTCAGGCTATTGGCGGGTTTGGTGCTACGGTAGCTGCGGCCTATTCGTGGCATACTACATTCCATTGGTTCGGTATTGTAGGCATTGTCTATGCATTGGTCTTGATTATATTCCTTCGTGAGAATGAAGAACATGCCAGGGTCATTCGGGCCATGCATACAGATAAATCAAAAAAGATTCCGTTGTTTAAAGGAGTGACTCTTTTATTCGGTAATATTGCTTTTTGGATTATTCTGTTCTATTTTGCGGCTCCCAGTCTTCCCGGATGGCTACGAAGAATTGGTTGCTACCCTGTACGCTGAGAATCTCGATATCCCTATGGCTGAGGCAGGGCCTATATCCACTATAACGATTGCTGTCTCTTCTTTCATCGGAGTTATTCTGGGAGGGTTATTGTCAGACCGTTGGGTATGCAAAGACATACGCGGACGTATCTATACAGGCGCAATCGGGTTAGGGTTGACCATACCTGCGCTTCTTTTATTGGGCTTAGGCAATGGTTTCATCAGTATAGTAGGTGCAGGATTTCTGTTTGGGGTCGGTTTCGGTATGTTCGATGCCAATAATATGCCTATTTTGTGCCAGTTTGTTTCGGCCAAATATCGGGCAACGGCCTATGGTATAATGAATATGACCGGAGTTTTTGCCGGAGCAGTTGTAACAAGCTTGTTTGGAAAATGGACGGACGGTGGCAATCTGGGATTGGGATTTGCTATTCTGGGAGGTATTGTATTGTTGGCTTTGGGCATGCAGTTGTGCTTTCTTCGTCCGCACACGGATAATATGGAATGATACAAATCATTTCCCGGACAGGGAGTAAGGTTCCGGTCCGGGAAATGACTGTATCAGAACGGTTAGTTTACAGTCCCAATACGTTTGGGGTTGTTTCTGCTTGCTGATTATTGAACTGTCCGTTCAGGTTCTCTCCCTCTTTCGGGTTCAGCTCCAGCGATTTCTTCATATCTTCAATCGAACCGTCTTTGTCCCCGTTTAATAGTTTGGCACGTCCCCGTTCATGATAGGCGGCTCCAAAGTTCGGATTCAGCTCGATAGCTTCGTCAAACAACTCAATAGCAGCTGTCAATTTCTTCTGTGTGATAAATAGTTGTCCCAGATATAGGTAAGCTTGTTCGTTGAAGGGGTTTATCTCTGTCACATGGAGATAGTCCGTCTCTGCTTCTTCTTCCTTTCCGGTGGCTTCTTTTATTTTGCCACGTAGCAGGAGGGCAGCTTCTTCGTCCGGATTCTGTGCAAGTATGGCTTCAATATCTTCCATAGCCTCTGCAAATTGCTGCATCTTATACAGTGCTTCGGCACGGAGCAGTCGGGCTTCCGTGAAATCATCTTTCAGCACAATGGCTTTTGTCAGGTGGCGATGGCCATTATTCCGTTATCCAATCCATGATTGGCTTTGCCCAACAGGTAGTGTGCCATTGCGTTTCCTTCTTCCAGTGCGATGGCTTTCTGGGCGGCATCGGCCATCTCCTGATAATCTTCTTGCATGAAGCAGAGATTGGCCAGGGTCAGGTACGTGCTTGTCAATTCTGGTTCCAGCGCGATCATACGTTCCAGCAACTCATGTGCTTTCCCGAATTCACCGGTCTGGATGTAAAGCTGGCTCAGATAATTCAGTGTTTCGAAATCTTCTTCAATGGCCAGCGCTTCGTTAAAGCACTTAATGGCATAGTCCGGACGTCCCATACGTTGGGCACGCAGGCCGTCATATTTAAATATCTCAAAGTTCTTTTTGGCGTTTTTTTGTTTTTCTTCCTCAGGGTTTTCTGTTTTCCCCGCAAAAAAAGATTTAAAGAAGTTCGGCATGATCAAAGTTTTTTTAGTTTGGTTGCAAATGTAGTAATTTCATCACATAACCCTGTTGCTTTTCAGGAAGTTTTTTCAGTAAGCAGTCCGTTCTCAGAGCTCAGTAAGCCCTCGTCCAGCATAAACCGTATCACTTCGCTCAACTGCTCTTTATCTGTATTTATGTGTGAAGCTATCTCCGCCGGAGTCATCGGATGCTCTTTCAGCAGAGCACATATTTGCTCTCTCAGTCCGTCGAAGGTGCTTTGTGATATATCCGGTTCGGCGCGGTGGCTGAGGCAGACGTCACATTGCCCGCAGTTATGTTCGTTCTTCTCTCCGAAGTAGCGGAGCAGCATCCGGCTACGGCAGACATTCTCCGAAGTGACGTATTCCACCATGGCATGGATACGGGTTTCATAGCGTTCTTTCCGTTCTTCATATACTGCTCGGGGTATTTGCAGATAATGGAGGTCTATCCGCTCACGTGTATATATAATGTAAGGTGTTTTTTTGTGCGGGATGTAGTCGACGATACGGCGCTTGCTCAGCATCACCAGCAAGTCGTAAATCTGTTGCCGGGTCAGTCCCGTACGTACCGCCAGAGTCTGCTCGCTGATGTAGCATAGTCTGTAAAGACACCCGTGTAAGATCGCAGAATCATTTGTATCAGTTTCTCTGCAGCTTCTCCCATCTCACGGAGTTTATACAACTCATCCCGGCGGATCGTGAAGATAATCCGTGAGGCATTGTCTTGCTCATCGGTATATTCCAGGTATCCTGCCTGTGTCAATATCTTCAGTGCGCTGTCTGCAGGTACGGGAAAATATTTGAACTTACGGCAGAATTCTTCCAGGCTGAAGTCATACATGCATCCCAGCCCGTCGCCCATCGCCATCTGATAATGATATTGCAGATGCTCGTACACATCTTTTATATAGTCTTTATCCGGGAAAGTATCTGCAATGCGTTTGCTGAGCGTTGTTTTATCCGACTTGGCATAGAGTATCACCGCGTATGCCTTTTGTCCGTCTCGTCCCGCCCGTCCCGCTTCCTGAAAGTAGGCTTCCGG
>ENA-OQIG01000124-OQIG01000124.1-human-gut-metagenome-genome-assembly--contig:-NODE-124-length-43115-cov-2.478762_pt1 | contig 43115 bp, 47 predicted proteins | sample MGYA00242576_ERZ504741 | MGnify/ENA primary metagenome ERZ504741 (study PRJEB26092, sample SAMD00036436) | human gut metagenome | host: Homo sapiens | study: EMG produced TPA metagenomics assembly of... | reverse complement strand
GGGGAGACTTCGTTTTTAATGTGATTTTCCGGAGTGTGTTCTGCAGTGGGGTGCTTGTGCTGATTACGATTTTAAGTCCAGGAGCTTTGGAGGAGGAGATATCAAATTAATGGCAGCAGTGGGAAGTTTGCTGGGGCCTGTAAAAAGCCTGTATTCCCTGACTGCTGCATTATTCTATGTGGGATCTATATTCTTGCCGGGATGGCAAATGGTAAGATCAAACGAAATTCAGTTGTTGCATTTGGACCATTTCTCTGTGCTGGAATCTTATACCATCTGTGGAGCATGCCCATCTGATCTTATCAGATGGACTGTCATTTCAACTACACCTATCTAGAAAATTTCCATATTTTTGAAAAATTAAAATAACAGTCCGATATGGTATACGAGGAAGCTCATAACCCATGCGACAGCAAACTGGAAGAAAATGATCAGTGCTGTCAGTTTTTGCTCTCTACTTCCGGTTTCGATCGTTGCGTATGGTAGCAGTACACGGGATATAAGAAAGGCAAATAACCATCAAGCGGCCAGCGGCAGTATGCGTTCGTCAGCCAGTTTAACTACATCCGCGAAGCCGGAACGGAAGGCGAAGAAAAAGCAGCCTGCCGGATCGAAAAAGAACTTTCTGAAATCGCAGAAAAATGGGGGCAGGGCGAATTGCAGATCCGCCGCGAGCCGTTCGAGATTGAGACATGGCAGGTTGACGAAGCTGTCTTTACGGTCACAGAGCCATATGAGAAAACATACACCGTCCGCGGCTGCTTCGCGGCAGCCAATACCGCTCCGGAAGGCGTGGAGGCACCATTCCTCTACGTAGAAAACGGCGACCCGGTCAGCCTTTCCCATGCAGAGGGGAAAATCGTCCTGATCAACGGCGGTGCCAATGCAGAAAACTATGAAAAACTGGAAAAAGCAGGAGCCGTCGGATTTCTGATCCTGACCGGAACGCCACTGGACAAAGATGAGGACCGTCTGCCGGACTACCGCACCCTGCGCGGCGTAAAAAATCCGAAACTGCCGTGCGCCGTCATTCATTATCTTGATGCGATGGAACTGGTAGAACGGGGAACGAGCCGTGCACGCCTCGTTTTACAGCAGAAAAAAATCAGGAGAACGTCGAAAAATATCATCCTGCGCATCCCGGGAACCGAGCAGCCAGAGGAAATCCTGACGCTGACGGCTCATTACGATTCCGTTCCGCAGGGACCTGGTGCATACGACAACATGGCGGGCGCAGCGATCATCATGGAGCTGGCACACTACTTCGCCGAAAACCGCCCGAAACGGACACTGGAATGCATCTGGTTCGGCGCGGAGGAGCTGGGTCTCTGCGGAAGCCGGGCGTATGTGAAAGCGCATGAAGCCGAGCTGGCGCAGCACCGCTTCAACATGAACGTCGACCTCGCCGGACAGGCCATCGGCGGAACCGTGCTTGGCGTGGCAGCAACGAAAGAGGCATGCGACGCGATCATGGAGCACTTAAAACAGGCGGACAAAGGCGTATCGCTCATCAACAACATCTGGAGCAGCGATTCCAACACCTTCGCATGGAAGGGCATCCCGGCGATGACGCTGAACCGCGATGGTTTCGGCATGCATACCTGCCACGATACGATCGACTGGATCTCCGCCTGGTCACTGAACCGGAGCGCCGGTGTCCTGGGCGAAATCGCCGAGTATCTGGCGGATGCAGAACCATTTCCATTTGAAAGAGAAATCCCGGCAGACTTTGCGGAGAGATTAAAAGTTTATTTTGGAGAATAAAAAGGAGAGAACATCATGAGCAAAAACCAGTATTAGTCATCATGGCAGCAGGAATGGGAAGCCGTTACGGCGGATTAAAACAGATTGATCCAGTTGACCCGTACGGAAATATGATTATCGACTTTTCCATTTATGATGCAAAACAGGCAGGTTTTGAGAAAGTCATCTTTATCATCAAAAAGCCATCGACGAGGCATTCCGCGAGGGCATCGGCAAGCGAATTGAGAAATACATGGATGTAGAGTATGTTTACCAGGAACTCGACGTCTCCCGAAAGGCTACGAAGTGCCGGAAGGCCGCGTCAAACCATGGGGAACCGGTCATGCGATTCTCTGTGCGGCAGAAGCCATCGACGGCGCACCGTTCGCAGTCATCAATTCCGATGATTATTATGGAAGAACGGCATTCGAGGAGATCTACCGTCAGCTGACAACCGAGCAGGACGGCGCGACCTATCAGTACGCGATGGTTGCCTACGACCTGTACAAAACCCTGACCGACAATGGCCACGTAGCCCGCGGCATCTGCACCGCAGACGACCAGAACCACCTTGTCGGCATTCATGAGCGCACAAGAATCGAAAACCACGGCGGACAGGCCGAATACACCGAGGATGACGGCGCAACCTGGACCGGACTGCCGCAGGGAACCATCGTTTCCATGAACCTCTGGGGCTTCACACCGAGCATTCTGATCGAGCTGAAACGCCGCTTCCTGCCGTTCCTCGAGAATGTATACAAAACCAACCCGTTAAAAGGCGAATACTTCCTGCCGTTCGTTGTCGATGAACTGCTGCAGGAGAAAAAAGCGGAAGTCACCGTACTCCGCTCCTATGATAACTGGTACGGCGTAACGTACAAAGAAGACAAAGAAAATGTCATGGCAGCACTGCAGAAATTAAAAGACGAGGGCCGTTATCCGCAGAAACTGTGGGAAGAATAACAAACGAACGGTACTGGGAAATTTTCTCCATGAGTGCATCTTTCGCAATGAAAAGAAATCCTGTATAATGGATGGAAGGAAATGCAAGGAGAATACCAATGGATACCTTATATATTGTAATACCAGCCTATAATGAGTCGGAAAATATCAAAAGAACGATCGAGGAATGGTGTCCCGTCGTGGAGAAGCATAAACGGCGGCGGTGCGTCCCGTCTTGTGATCATCAACGACGGAAGCCGCGACGATACGTATGAAATTGCTTCAGCAGAGTGCGAAACCCACCCGTTGCTCACCGTGCTGACGAAGCCAAACGGCGGCCACGGTTCCACCGTTCTGTACGGCTACCGCTATGCACTTGAAAACGGTGCGGACTATATCTTCCAGACCGATTCCGACGGTCAGACCGATCCGGAGGAGTTCGAAAAGTTCTGGCAGATCCGCGAGGCTACGACGCCATTTTCGGAAACCGCACAAGCCGCGGCGACGGCTTTTCCCGCGCTGTCGTGGAAAAAGTGCTGTGCGCGGTGCTCTGGACCTATTTCCACGTATCCGTGCCGGATGCAAATGCCCCGTTCCGTCTGATGAAAACAGACTACGTGCCGAGTATCTGCCGCTGATGCCGGAAAACTACAATCTGCCGAACGCACTGCTGACTGCTTCGGAGCGTATTTTCACCGGAAAATCCGTTTCATCCCGATCAGCTTCAAGCCGCGTCAGGAGGAACAAATTCCATCAACATCCGTAAAATTGTAAAAATCGGCCGTCAGGCGCTGCACGATTTCTGTGAGATTCAGAAAGCGGCTGCGAAAAAAAGAGGATAAAAAATAATATAAGAGAAGGAACGTATCCCATGTTTCATGAGATACGTTCCTTCTTTTTGTATGCTTATTTTTTATTATGGACCTTATTTTTAATAGAAGCGATGCGATCTTTTCTGATTCATGGAATCCTTTAGTGCCAGAAGTGATTCGATCAGGATCAGAAGCAGGATCACAGCGATCATGACTGCGAGGATCTGATTTGTTCGCTGATGGAACCAGGAGCCGATTCCTGTGTGTGCAGTCTGTGTATTCTCGGTCTGTGCGGCATTTTCAAGAGCTGCAGTTTCCGAAGTAATAATCTGTGCATCCGGGTCTGTTGTTCTGACAGATGGTACAATCTGCGTTGCGGCTGGAAGCTGGCTGGAAGAAGTAACAGCGGATGCGGTAACTTCCGGGTGGATGGTGGAAAGATCAACTTCTTCGTCTTCTGTAACAACTGCGCTGGCAATCGGTTCTGCTGCGATCGGTTCGGATGCAGGAACCTGTTCCGGTGCGGTTTTGGATGCAGGAGCTGCGGTTTCCGGAAGAATATTTTCCTGTGCCGGCTGTTCCGAAGCAGATGGCTGTACCACGGTTGGGGTTTCTGCCGGTGCGGATGGCTGTTCCGGAACGGATGGTTCTGGAGCGGCCGGTTCTTCCGGAACTTCCGGTGCAGATGGCTCTTCTGGAAGAGATGGCTCCGGGTCAGTTGCCGGTGTTTCCGGGATTGCGGTACAGTAAACAAGAGAAGTCATCGCCGCCGAAGAATCCGTAATCACAACGGAACCGCCATTGGAAACGGCCTGTCCATTAACATAGAAGGAAATCTGATCCATATCCAGTGTGTAGCCAGGTTCCGTAACCATCGATACGGAGAACGTTCCGTTTACTTCCTCGACCGGTTCGCTGTTCTGATACAGGACATAGGAACCATCATCGGAAAGATATGACATGGTGACCGGCGCATCCATTGTGGAATCCTGAAATGTCAGGGCAGCATCGGTAAAAGCAAGGGCCGCCTGATCGGTGTTCAGATAGAATTCCAGGTCCTGTGCATCGTAATGGGTGAAGTGAATGGTAATTTCACCGGCGTCTGTATTTTCTGCACTTGGAACTGTCTCGGCTGCTGCCGAATACGGAGCGGAAAAAATAATCCGGCCGCCAGGAGGCCTGCCATTCCGAATCTCAGAATCAAATTTCCTGTGTGTTTTTTCGTTGTCTGTGTGCTGTGTAACATATGACATCCTCCTTTCACCTGATCGGTTTCTAATGTCGGTCTGTTTTATTTTCCTGCGGTAAGTTTCACGTATAAATTGAAAGAAAAATAATTGATAAAATATAAATTTTCTTTCTTTTTAAAGATTATACCATATGTAGAAAGAAATATCATGTAAAAATAAAAAGTTAAAAGAAAATTTGAAAATGCGTCAAAAGTGGAAAAGGTTTGTAATGCATGTCGAAAAATAGAAAAAGAACTGTCACAATTTCTTAAAAAAATATTTGCGGAAAAAGAGGGCAGAAAGGGCAGAATAGTGAAACAAAAGCAAAATAAAAAGAAGGAAACAAGACACGGAAAAGTATTCCAGGCAGGCCGCATGCAGAAGAAAAAGTGGGAATAAAAACCGATCCAATTCGTCAAAAAAGCGGAAAAGTGGTGAAAAATTGTGGGTTCTATGAAAAAAACGATGGGAAAAGACAGGAATGTTGTCGAAATATTCTAGTTGACAAAAAGATGTAACACTGGTAGAATCGGTTTGTAACAAGATGTAACAAAAACGTAATAATTATTCAGGAGGTAAGTATGACATTCAAAAAAAGTTATGTGCCGGGCATCCTGGGGAGCGTGCTCACACTGACTGTCATCATGGCTGCACCCGTAAAAGCAGAGACAAAGGAAGAAACCATTTTAAATAAAACAGACTGGAGCACAATGGCTGCAGCAAACGTAGAAGGATATGTCAACATCCGCAGCGAGGCAAACGCAGATTCCGAGATCGTCGGAGTTCTGATGCCGGGCTATGCGGTTACTGTAACAGAAAAAGGAGACGAGTGGAGCAAGATCTCTTCCAATGGTGTAGAAGGCTACATAAAGAATGAATATCTGGTATTTGGGGAAGAGGCAAAAGCACATTACCGCAATATGTGCGGTATCACCGGAGTTGTTCAGGCGGACAGCCTTCGTGTCCGTGAGGCAGCATCCACAGATTCCGCGCAGGTTGGAACACTGACACAGAATGGTGAAGTCAGCATATTCGGCGAAGAGGCTGACTGGTATCAGATCCAGTACAGCGGAAGCAGCGCATACGTTCATGGAGACTATGTGACACTTTCAGAGGAGTTAAAAGGTGCTGTTTCCATGGAGGAATACCAGGCATCACAGGCCTGTGCGGCAAGCAGCGCAGCAGCAGCCTCCACAGCAGGCAGTGCATCGGTAATTTCCGCAGACAGCAATGATGTGGCAATGCTTGCAGCACTGATCGAGTGCGAGGCAGGCGGCGAGAGCTACACAGGAATGGTGGCAGTCGGAGCGGTTGTAGTAAACCGTGTCAACAGCGGTTCCTTCCCGAACAGCATTTCCGGCGTTATTTATCAGAGTGGACAGTTTACACCGGTTGCGACCGGAACTTTCCAGAGTGTGCTCGCACGCGGAGCGAGAAGTGACTGTTACGCAGCTGCACAGGCTGCACTTGCAGGTGAGAGCCGGTTGGCGGATGCCTGTATTTCAACAGCGGCTACGGCAGCGGAATTCAGATCGGATATCAGCATTTTTATTAAAAACAGGCGTGGAACCTTTGCAAGGGGATAGGCAGAGGGAAGACGCATTCCCATAGATTGACAGAACAGAAAAACGAGTAAGTGAACAGGGGAGACGTTCGCTTACTCGTTTTTCGTTTTATTGCAAATCGTTGTTGTCGAAGATTTTTAACAGCTTGGTCTTCCGGTTATCGGCGGAAGTCTGCCAGCGTCTGCCGCAGTGTCGTGTGGCGGATACGGTAGGTGTTGGACAGGAAACAGAAAAATGTGATGACCCAGAGAACCGGCCAGAGAAGTACGCATTTATGAAGCTTTGGGAACCGCAGCTTCATCTGAATATGGCCTTCGTGGAACCAGGCATGGATACCGGTGTGCTGGTAGGAACCGCTGCTGACAATTTTTCTCTGTGTATCACTGCCGAAATCGCCGTCTGCGAGAATTTTTTCCAGAAAAATGGCACAGTCAGAGGCAGAGCAGTGAACCTGCGGATCAATGGAGGCAGAAAGACCGAAATAAATACGGCAGGATTCCAGAATCAGCTCATACAGATGAAAAATTTTCGATTCCCGGCACCAGAAGTGGATTTTTTCAAAATTAACCTCGGAGGCATAACGTTCCAGATACAGAGTGAAATCGCAGAGCAGACGGCTGCCAAAACCGCTGTAGAGGTAATGCTTGAGCATGTGATGCAGCATGTAAAACACATTTTCCGTTGGCGGCAGTACCGGATAGGTCTGACCGTAGAGTTCCACGAAAGATGGTTTCAGATGACTGGCGGAAAAAATTTCGTCCACCAGTTCATTGGCCCGGGAAAACTGATAAATACCGACGATGCGGTAATGGAGTTCCAGCGTAAAGGAGCGGCCAGTCTCGGGAAAAGTGAAGCGGTAGGTGACATGGTGATCGCTCTCCTCCGGCTCCTCCGTGTAGCCATGAGCGTTAAGAATCCGGCAGGCACGGGAAAAAGCATCTTTTTCGGGAATATAAAGATCCAGATCTCCCAGCTTCCGATATTCGGGAATGGGATAATTGGCGGCGAGACTGATGCCCTTTAAGAGAAAGCAGGGAATCTTCTCCGCAAGGAGGAGCGAAAAAGTAAGGCGTGTAAAATGTTCCAGCTGATAATAGGAGAGCAGCATCTGCTTCGTCTGCTGTTTGAGAGCAGAAAACTGCGGCTGCTGTTCAAAATATGGCAGAAGAAACGGAAGCGAACAGTGTTTTTCGGCCAGACGGTATAAGGCGGACGGATCCACACCATCAAGCGGGACCGGTTCGGACAAATCCGTGCATAAATTTTTTAAAATCTGTAAATAAACGGCATCAAGCGGCTGCATAAGATACTCCTTTGGGGAAAAGATTTTTTCAAATATGTTTTAGTATATCACAAAATGGAAAAAGAAAGTGCAGAGAAATAAAACTTTATTACAGATATCAATAAAAAGCAAAATAAAGTTTACAATGCAATTGGGTAGGGCTATAATAGAACTATTAGTATCCTTGTTTTTCTCTGAGGTAAGAAAGAAAAGCAAGACGCAGAAGAATGGAGATAAAAATGACCAGAAAAGGTGATTTTGTACTCAGACAGATTGCAGACGAATATGTTCTGATTCCATATGGGGCGACGGCGGAAAAGATGAATCAGGTACTCACACTGAGTGAAACAGCAGCTTTTATTTACGAGCAGACCGGCGATGCCGTATCTGCAAAAGAGATTGCAAAACGGCTCGGAAAAGCTTACGATATGCCGGCGGAGGAAGTGCAGGAGGACGTAAACGCAGTGCTGGAAACATTCCGAAACTATGGTATCCTGGAGCGTGTTTGAAAAATCTACGAAAACGGCGAGGTAGCGTATGATAGAATTTTTTAGTCGGCGGCGAGAGCAGACTGATGGATGCTCTGATCACCAAAATGGAAAAAGACGGACATAAGACATATCTGCTGACCGGAAAGCGGGATGGAAGAGGAAAGTACCGCCGCGTCTTCGAACGGTATAATTTCCCCTACGACAGCGAGAGCGTGCGGGAAATTTTTACCAATGTAAACCCGGATCTTGTTATTTTTCTCGGAGCTTACGATACCAACTATGACTGGAGTGATGCCAGAAGAGAGTCGGTCCGTTACACCGCAGATCTGACGAACCTTCTTTCGGCGTATGCATTTAAACAAAATGGTCGTTTTGTGTACCTGTCTTCCGAAGTTGTTTATGGCCGGTCTTACAGCAGCGATATCCACGAAACGGAACCGGCATCGTCCAAAAGCTTTCAGGCAATGGCGATTTTGCAGGGAGAAAATATCTGCAAAAGCTATCGTGACACCAGAGAGATGGACACGCGGTTCTGCGCTTCGATCATATGTATGATATTCCACGGAAAGGAAAGGCCGACAATAACCCATGTTTCCAGATGATGCTGGAAATGCTGAAAACCAATCAGATTGCAGCAAACAGCCGAAATGTTTTTTCCATGATTTATCAGAGCGATGCGGTGGAGTTTGCGTACCGCGTGATGATGGCAGAGCATCCGAAATATCCGCTGTATCACATTTCTTCCGGCGAGGTCATCAGTCAGATGAAACTGGCAGAGCTGATTCAGCAGAATGCGGGAGACGGAACGACGATTCGGGATGATACCGTCGGAGAGGGCTATCGCCTGGTGCTGGATGGCAGACGGTACAGGAAAGAATTTGACGGAAAAATTTTGTCCCATACGAAGAAGGCGTAAAAGCTGTTGTAGAGTATATGAAGAAATACAGCAGTTCCTTTTTACAGAGAGAAGATACGGGCGCCGGATGGGGCAACCGGGTCTGGAGACTGCTGGTGCGGATTTTCCGCATGCTGGCTCCGTATCTGGAAACCTGATCTGTTTTATCCCGTTCTTTATGATTCATAACCGTGCGGTCGGCAGCCAGTATTTTGCAAAGCTGGATGCGTATCTTTTGTATGTGCTTTTGTTTGCGATTGTGTATGGACAGCAGCAGGCGATCTTCTCAGCGCTTCTGGCGACGGCTGGCTACTGTTTCCGCCAGATGTATAACCAGAGCGGTCTGGAAGTGCTGATGGATTACAGTACGTATATCTGGATGGCGCAGCTTTTATCCTGGGCATGGTAGTCGGTTACATGCGTGACCAGATTCATCATATCAAAAAGGACGATCAGGAGGAGATCGGCTATCTGCACGGACAGCTTGGCGATATGACTGAGATCAACGACAGCAATGTGCGGATGAAACAGATTTTTGAACTGCAGCTTGTCAACCAGAAGGACAGTCTTGGAAAAATTTATGAAATTACATCGTCACTGGATCAATACGGTGCCTATGAGGTGCTTTTCTATGCAGCACAGACGATTTCCAAGCTGATGAATACGGAGGATGTGGCGGTTTACACCGTTGCCAACCAGTCGTATGCGCGTCTCTTTTCCTTTACTTCGCCGACGGCCAGAAAGCTGGGAAATTCCATCCGCTACCCGGAGATGGAAGCGATGTATACGGATCTGAAAGAACGCCGCGTATTCATCAACAAGACGATGGATGAGCGCTATCCGCTGATGGCGCAGGCCATTTATGCGGAGGATGAAATGCAGATCATTCTGATGCTGTGGGGACTTCCGTGGGACCGCATGAACCTGGCCGAGTCCAATCGTCTGACGGTCATCAGCTATCTGATTCAGAATGCGGTTGTCCGTGCAAACCGTTATCTGGAAGCACTCCGGGAGCACCGTTATCTGGGCAACAGCAGCATTTTGGAAAAAGAGGCATTTACACAGCTGGTAAGTGCGTTTTTTGAGGCAAAGCGGAATGGACTGACAGAATGTTCTGGTAAAGATTACCTGCGGAGAAGAAAAATATCTGGAAGCAGCAGAGGTGCTCGGAAAGAAACTGCGACAGACCGATTACGTCGGAATGCTGGATGGCGGCCTGTATGTATTGCTTTCGGATACAGAGGAAAAGAATGCGCTGGGTGTTATTACTCGTTTTGCAGAAGCTGGATATGAGAGTACAATTGCAAATGGGGAGGTGGCCGCATGAGCATAAACGGAACACTGGCGTTTGTGATCCTGTGGATCGTGAATGCTCTGATTGCGCTTGTGTATCTGCTGGTTGGAATTTTCCTTTATGTTCCGGCGTGTGATCTGAAAGAGAGCAGGGGAGGAGATTCAGTACGACAATCGGAGAGCATTTTTTATTCGTTTTATCGTCATGGTTCTCTGCCCGGTCGTCGGTCCGGCATTTTTTCTGTGCAGTTATCTGATTTACAAGACGGTATTCCGCCAGGCGGTCGATCTGGAAGATGTTATTTTCAGCAAGGAACGTGTGCAGACACATCTGAAAGCGGACGAGGAGCGGGAGCGCAACATGGCGCCGCTGGAAGAATCGCTTGCCGTCAGTGACAAGCGGAATATGCGTATGCTGATGCTGAATGTGATCCGCGGAGATATGCAAAAATCCCTGGAATCCATTACCATGGCACTGAACAGCGAAGATTCTGAGACATCCCATTATGCGGCCTCGGTATTGCGGGATGAGCTGAACGATTTCCGGTCCAATGTGCAGAAAATGTACACGCAGATGCAGCAGGAAACAGAGACGGAAACAGAATGTGAAGAAATGCTGATCGATTATATGAATCGAATTTTAAGTCAGAAAATTTTTACAACAATGGAGCAGACCAAGTATGTCAATATGCTGGAAGAAGCGGCCGAATCGCTGTACCAGAAAAACGGTGCACGAATTACGGCAGACCGGTACGAGGGACTGTGCCTGAAACTTCTGGATTTAAAAAAAATTCCGGAAACCGAAAAGTGGTGTATGCGTCTGGCACGGCAGCACGGAAATGCGCTGGCAGCGTATACCTGCCGGTTAAAACTGTATTTCACAATGGGGGAAAAAGAGAAATTCTTCGAAGTTTTGCAGGAACTGAAAGAGTCTGATATTATTATTGATAATGAGACGCTGGAGCTGATCCGGATTTTCAGTTAAGCAGGAAGAAAAAGAAAAGCAGAAAGGAGGAACAGAGATTATGACAATGAAATGGCTTACAATTTTACAGTTTCTGGAAATTGTCGCGGCATATGGCATTGTAACTTTGTTCCTCCCATGGCTGGTACTCCGGAAGCGGTTCCGCCGTTTTTCTGCTGCGGAACAGCTGACCGGATATTTTTTTGCGGGAAATTTTTATATCATCTATCTGGTATATCTGCTGCAGTTTCTTCATATCAGCAATCGTGTGACACTGACGGCAGGCACCGTGGGGCCGTTTCTTCTGGTGTGGATCTGGAAAAGAAGAAGTAAGATTCCAGGTGTGATCGAGTGGGTTCTGGAGAATGTAGAGCGTCTGCTGAGTGGAGAACGTGGAAAGAAAACTTCGCTTGTGCAGCTGCGAGGGACCATTTACAGGCGGTTTTTCCGTGGAAAAAGAAAGCAATGGCTGAATGTGCTGCTGGAGCTTGCTGTGATGGGGGCCGCGATTGCGGCAATTACGTATGTCTATGGGCCGAATATGATCGAAGCTTACGGTTATAAAGCCAGTGATATCCCGGTACACAACTACTGGATCAATGAGCTGGATCGGAACAACATCTGGGTTGCAGGTGTGTACCCGTATGGATTTCACATCGTGATTTATTATCTGCATATGGTGTTTGGGATCAAAACGTATGTCTTGCTGCGGATCTTTGGCGTAGTGCAGACATATTTTGTATATCTGGCAATGGTTGTGGCGCTGAAAATGGTGTGCAAGGGAAGATTTACTCCATATCTTGGCGTGCTGTTCTATGTGATGGATATTTTTAACCGGAATACGTATGCAAGATTTGAAGGTGCGCTGCCGCAGGAATTCAGTATGATCTTTATTCTGACGTCTGTCTGCATGGCGATCCGTTTTTTTTCAGGAATTTGCAAAAGAGCAGAAGGCAGAAGAGAATGAAAAAAGAACTGGATCAAACTGCCGTTGGTATCTGATCCAGTTTGCCATTGGATTTTCGCTTACGCTGACGATCCACTTTTACAGCACGATGATCGCCGGGCTGTTTTGCATTGGCGTTGCAGTCGGCTTTTGTTTCCGGTTTGCCCGGTGGAAGTATTTCCGCAGAATTATGGCAACGGGAATCCTGAGTGTGCTGCTTTCTGTACTGCCCATGGCGGCGGGTGTTGCGATGGGAAAAGGACTGCAGGGATCCCTGTACTGGGGATTAAGTGTTATCAATGGAGGAAAGGATGATGAAACGGAAGCGACAGATTCTCTGGTGGAAAATACAGAGCTGAGCACCATTTCGGAAAGTGAGGGGACAGAAAACAGGATGGCGGCTCAACAGTCAGTGCATCACAGGTCGAGGCGCTGAAAAAAGCGGCTGAAGAGAAACTGGCAGAACAAGCGAAGGAGCAGCAGAAGCCATTAAAGGAACGTTTAAAAGAAAAATTTGCAGCAGTTCGAAGCAGCATTCGCGTAAATGTGATGAATGTAAAACCATATATTGTGGAAATTACCCTGGGAAGTATTGTGCTTTTGGCTGCGCTTGGAAGTTTGATGGTGCTTTTACGGGAGATTGATTTTGCGGGAGTGATTTTTTCCACTGCCTTTTATCTGCTCTGTATGTGCTGTCTGCAATGTGCATCCCTGCTGCATTTGCCGGCATTGATGGATCCAAACCGCTGCAGCATTTTCCTTTGCTATTCGGTTTGTTTTTCATGGACGCTGGGAGCAGATGCCATCGTACATCTCCTGATACGATGGTGGAAGAAAAGATGGGTCAGCAATGTTGCATCTATCCTTACTTTAGTCATAGCGGTTTCTGCTGTGATATCAAATGGTCTTCTGAGAAAGCCGATTGTTGTAGACGCTCTGGAAGATAATGGAGCGATTGCCTGCGTTACCAATATTTTAAAAGAAAACAGGAATTTCACCTGGACCATCTGCTCTGCCGATGATGAACTTCGAATGACGGAGTTTTACGGCTACCATTATGAGACCATTACTTTTCTGCGTGAACTGCAGGATCTGGAAAAAAATCCGGAGATCATTATGCCGACACAGAATGTATATTTTTTTGTGGAAAAAATTCCAATTGATTATGCGGGAAGTACCAACCACAAAGAAGTAACCGTGGAGGGAGCAGAAGCACCCCTTCCGTCAGCAGGCGGAATTGAACCGTATTTTGCAGAAAACCGGTGGTATACGATGTGCCATATTTATTACTGGACACAGAAATTTAAAGAACTTTATCCAGACGAGATGGAAGTCTATTATGAAACAGACAGTTTTATTTGTTATCGTGTACAGCAGAACGTAAACAGTCCGTACAATTTTGCAATTGATTACGGATATAACAATCCAACGCCAAAGGCAGGAAGCGAGGAAGAATAGAGATGGTTTCGCGTAGAAATTTTGTAGCAATTACAATCATTATGGCGATCGTTCTTTTCTTATTCCAGGGATTGAATGTGGCAAGAGAAAAGCTGAACTATTACGATACAAATGCATATGCGAAGGATAAAGAAACGTTAGCGGATGGAAGCGGAGCATTTGGAGCAGTGGATGCTTCCGATCAGATTAACATAGAGGGCAGCAGGGGAACCATTGTTTATATCGGAGCAGAAAAGAGCGACTCTATCGGTACCGTTGTTCAGGAATGGTGCCGGTATATGAAATATGAGTCAGCAGTCTATTCATCGATAACAAAATATGAGAAAGCAATGGAGAAAAAAGATACCAGGCTGCCGGAAATGGTGATTGTGAATTCGGAAAATATAGACTGGACAACCGTAAAGGATACCGTGGAACTGCAAAAATGTACAGAACAGGGGATTCATCTTGTATTTGCAAATCTGCCTGATGTTTCTGTGATAAAAAAGAATCAGAAATTCATGGAATTGCTTGGCATCAAAAAAATTACAGCAGATCAGGTAACGGTGAAGGGAATGGATTTGTATGCGAATCTGATGCTTGGCGGAGAAAACATTTATGAGGCGAAGAAACAGGAAGAGAAAAAGATGCAGGATCTTGAACTGACTTTTCCGTGGTTTAAACTGGCAGGTGGTACGAAAGCTTATATGAAAGGTATTCCGGAAGACAGTACCTTAAAAGTGCAGGAACATCCCGTTGCAATCTGGCGAAAAAGTACGGGAAATGCCTATGTTTTTGCAGTAAACGGAGATTATATGGAGGATGAAACGGGACTTGGAATCCTGACCGGAATGCTTTACGAGACAAGAGATTATCTGATTTACCCGGTCGTAAATGCACAGAATCTGATTGCTGCTAATTTTCCGGTTCTGACAGAGGAAAATACAGCACAGATGCAGGAGATTTACGGCAACACAGCAACAGCTGTTAACCGTGATATCATCTGGCCCTCTTTTGCTTCTGTTTATGAAAAGAATCATCTCGGACTGACCTGTATGCTGGCGCCGAAGCTTGATTACAGCAGTACAACAAAACCAGATGGCAGTATGCTGAACTATTATGTGAAACTGATTAATGAGCAAAAAGGGGAAACAGGGCTTTCCGGTACTTGTGAGTCAGAAACGGATGTGATACAGAAACTGCAGGAAGATCAGGAGTTCATGCAAAAAAAATTGAATACGTTTGCTTTTTCTTCTTTTTACGCTGGAGAACAGACGGATGAAGAAATGGAAAAAGCATTGCAGCAGCCTGTTCTTGAACAGATTCGTACGGTTGTAAAAGCCAAGGATACCGAGGGGGATATTGTAAGATATCAGAACGATCAGGTTACAAGCCAGAAAGTGATATCGGAAGAAGAGGAGCAATTTACATACCGTTCCTGGATGAAAGTAAAGAGTGTGGAATCTGCACTTGGATATACCAGTGTTCTGCTGGATTTGGATGCTATTCTTTATCCGAAAACAGAAGAGGATCGCTGGGAAAATATCGGCAAGGAATTTGCGGCGAATCTTTCTACGTACTGGAAGCTATTCTCCGGTTTTGACGGCACGACCGTATCGGAATGTGACACCAGAATCCGGACATTTCTGAATTCCCGTTATGAAGATGACAGAGAAGACAATGCCATCACATTAAGGACAACAGGAACCGATGAAACAGCGTATTATGTTCTTCGCACGCACAATGAAGATGTCAGAAAAGTTACAGGCGGAACAGCAGAAAAACTTGAAGATTCCGCGTGGCTGATTCGCGCAGAGCAAAGTGAGGTAAGGATTACGCTTGGAGCATCGGATCAACGGTATTACTATGAGAAAGGGGCGAAAAACGAATGAGAGTCTGCATTGTTGCGGAAGGATGCTACCCTTTCGTCGTAGGAGGTGTTTCAAGCTGGGTACACAGCCTGATCCAGCTGTTTCCGGAAACGGAATTTTGTGATTCTTGCAATTGCGGCAAATCGTTCCCAGCGGGGAAAATATGCCTATGAATTGCCGAAAAATGTGTCTGCGGTCTATGAACTTTATCTTGACGATGTGGACTGGAGCGGCAGCAAGAAACTGCACAGAAAACGGCTGAAAAAAGAACAGTATCAGGCACTGCGCAGTCTGATTCTGGATCAGGACATCGAGTGGGATGTTTTGTTTGACCTTTCCAGAAAGAAAATGTTTCCCTGAATGCGCTGCTGATGGGGAGGATTTTCTGAATGCGGTCAGAGACTGCTATAATCTGAAATACAGTCAGATTGTCTTTTCTAATTTCCTGTGGACGATGCGTTCGATTTATCTGCCGCTGTTTCTCACCATGCAGACGGAAATACCGCGTGCCGATTTGTACCACTGTGTTGCAACCGGTTATGCGGGGGTTCTTGGTGCCATGGCAAAACACTTCTACGGCAGCCGTCTCCTGATTTCTGAGCACGGAATTTACACCAGAGAGCGGGAAGAAGAACTGATCAAAGCCAAATGGGTAGAAGGAATCTATAAAAATATCTGGATCGATCAGTTTCGAAAAATGTCAAAGCTGGCGTACAACGAAGGGACGCTCATTACATCACTGTTTGAACATGCACGGGAACTGCAGATCGAACTTGGCTGCCCGATCGAAAAACCATGGTCACGCCAAACGGAATCCGTGTGGAAAATCTGCAGAATATTCCGGGGAAAACGGAAGAAGATGAAGGAAAAATCAACATCGGTGCGGTACTGCGTGTGACCCCGATTAAAGATGTCAAAACGATGATTCAGGCATTTGGTTTTGCGAAAGAAAAAGATGACCGTCTGAAACTCTGGATTATGGGACCATGGGAAGAAGACCGGGAATATGCCGAGGAGTGTTTCCAGCTTGTCTCGGATATGGAAATCCCGGATGTTGTTTTTACCGGAAGAATCAATATCCGCGATTATCTTGGAAGAATGGATGTGACCATTCTGACCAGCATAAGTGAGGGACAGCCGCTGACCATTCTGGAAAGCTATGCGGCGCATAAGCCGGTGATTGCAACGGATGTCGGAAACTGCTATGGACTGATTTACGGGGAAAGTGATGATTTCGGTGCGGCCGGAATTGTCACGCATATCATGAATATTGAAGAAATCGCGCAGGCGATGCTGGATATGGCGGCAAATGAAAAAATGCGCTGGAAATGGGAGAGACCGGCTATCGCCGTGTGATGGAGAAATATAGAGTAGAATATATGCAGAAAACATACTGGGAGATTTACCGGGATTTCGCAGAACAGATGGGGCTGGAGTGGAAGGAAGAATCGGTAAAACTGCCGGATAAGGAAAAGTAAAACCGGAGCAGGCACAAAAAAGGAGGAAGAGGATATGGCAGGAATCGGAGTTCGGCTGAATCGGATTTTTGAAAAAAATACACTTACGACAAATCTGGTTGGATTTTTCTACAGCACCGTAGTGACGGTTGCGCCCATGTTTGTCATCATTATCAATCTGATTTTAATGGAATATCTGCTGGATTTTGCCAGTGTGGGATATGTGACAAGAGAGCTGTTTTCCTGCACGATTCTTTATACCTTTATCTTTTCTCTTCTGACGGCGTCCCCGTTTAATGCGGTGCTGTCCCGCTATATGTCTGATGTGATCTACGAAGAGCGGTATCAGGATATTTTACCCTGCTATCATATTGGTATGCTTCTGAACATTGGTCTCAGCTGTCTGTTGGGGATTCCGTTCTGTCTCTGGGAACATTTTGTGGGAAAGGTACCAACCGCATATGTATTCTGTGGCTTTTGCGGTTATATCAGTCTGGTGCTTGTTTTTTACTCGATGATTTATCTTTCTATTTGCAAAGATTATCAACGGATTTCACAGTATTTTTTCTTCGGCATGCTGGTGGCATTTGTCCTTGCCCTGATTTTACACTTTATTCTGAAGTGGGAGACAACATGGAGTATGCTGTTTTCTCTGACGATCGGATTTTTTGTGACGGCAACGCTGGAAAATGCGCTGATCCGCCGGTATTTTGTGCGAAATAGCAATCATTACCGGCCGGTACTGCAGTATTTTAGGAAATATTGGAAATTGATTTTTACAAACTTTTTGTATATCCTTGGGTTATACATTCACAATTTTGTGTTCTGGACAACGGATATGCGGATGGAGATTGCAAAAAGTTTCGTATGTAACCAGCCATACGATATGGCATCCTGTCTCGCCATGTTTACCAACATTTCCGCAACGATCATCTTTATTGCGCGTGTGGAGATGAACTTTCACGAAAAATATAAACTGTACTCGGAGGCAGTCATCGGCGGAAAAGGCGCCGATATTGACAATGCGAAGAAACGGATGTTCCGTCAGCTTTCCAGTGAACTGATGACACTGGCGCGGTTACAGTTTATCATTTCTGTTGTGGTTTATCTGATCTGTGTTATTCTGCTACCAGGGGAGGGATTTTCCGGTATGACACTGAAAATTTATCCGTCACTTGCGGTTGGATATTTTATTCTGTTTCTGATGTATGCGGAAATTATCTTCCTGTATTATTTTGACGATCTGACAGGGGCAATCTGGACAGCGATCGTGTTTTGCCTGGTGACATGGATTGGCAGTCTGATTGCAACACATTTACCGGTGATCTGGTATGGCGCCGGGGTCATAGCAGGAGCATTTGCAGGATGGAGTGTGGCATATGCGAGACTGCGATGGGTAGAAAAAAACATGGACAGACATGTCTTTTGCCGTGGAAATCTGATTCCTCAGGGAAAGGGGAAACGGCCATCCGGTATGGTTTATGAAAGAAAAGCAGAGCAAGAGCAGAAGGAGGAAGCGTAAATGAGCACAGCAGCAATTGTAAAAGCTTGCGTTATTTTGATGGGAATTGGAATTATGATCGTTACCTTCGTGCTTCATGCGAAAAAGAAGCTGACCGTAAACCTGGCAGTTACCTGGGAACTGCTTGGAATTGCAGCAATCTTAAGCGGAGCGGTTCCGAGATTTTCCGGATGGAGCAGCCGGATCGGGCTTGGGAGCCTCGTTGTTCTTCTGATCACAGCGCTTCTGGTTCTGTGGGGCGTTTACCAGATGACAATTCAGATCTCTTCCCTGTTAATGAAAAACCAGGAACTGGCGATTCTGGTTTCTCTTTTGAACCAGGAGAATGAAAGAATTCTGAGAGAACTGGAAAAACTGACGGGCAAAAATGCAAGAGAGTTATAAGGGAATAGAAGAAGGAAGAACGAATGAAGAAAATTTTGTTTGTGATCAACACCTTGGCCGGGCGGGAGCGGAAACAGCGCTGCTGGAACTTTTGCGCCGCCTGGATGCGGAGGAATATGAAATTTCACTTTACGTACTTTTGGGGCAGGGTGAAATGATTTCCCAGGTACCGCAGAGGGTACATGTGAAAAATAAGAAAATCTGTACCGCTTCTGTGCTGTCCGGTGCGGGGCGGAGAAAACTGATACAGACATCTTTTCTGGCGTTTTTCCGCCATGGTCGCACCATAAAGAAAATGCAATATGTGATACAAAATTTTTTCCGAATGAAAAAAACTGGAAACATTCAGCCGGACAAGCTGCTCTGGCGTGTAATTTCGGATGGAGCAGACCGATTTTCGGAAACCTTCGATCTGGCGGTTGCTTACCTGGAAGGCGGTTCTGCTTATTACGTTGCCGATCATGTGAATGCTAAGAAAAAAGCTGCCTTTGTCCATATTGCATACGGCAATTCCGGTTATACAAGGGAAATGGATCGGGACTGCTACGAAAAGATGGATCAGATCTTTACCGTTTCGCAGGAGACGCGCCGTCATTTTCTGGAATTTTATCCGGAATATGAGAAGAAAGTGCAGGTTTTTCACAATATTCTCGATACAGACCGGATTGCGCGTGAGGCGCAGCTGCCGGGCGGTTTTTCAGATTCCTATACAGGAATTCGAATCTTAACTGTCGGAAGACTGGCCTATCAGAAAGCATATGACATCGCAATTCCGGCCATGAAAAAGATCCGCGAAGATGGCTATGAGGCGCGATGGTATGTACTGGGAGAGGGATCCGAGAGAAATGCGCTCGAAAAGCAGATTGCAGAGCTTGGCCTGCAGGAAGATTTCCAGCTGCCGGGTGCAAAAGAGAATCTGTTTCCTTATTATGCACAGTGTGATCTCTACGTTCATGCAACACGGTTTGAAGGAAAAAGCATCGCCATCCAGGAAGCGCAGACACTTGGCTGTGCTGTGATTGCATCGGACTGTGCGGGAAACAGAGAGCAGATTGTGGACGGGGAAGATGGTCTTCTCTGTACGCTGACACCGGAAGCATTGCCGAAAAAGTAGAAGAACTGCTGGATGATCCGAAGAAACGGGAACGGCTTGCAGCAGCGGCAAAACAGAAAATGAACGGTCAGACAGAGGAAATCTGGAAACTGCTGAATCTAATGAAATGAGGCGGACATACATATGAGACAAAAAGAGGTACTGCTGATTATTCCGGCATACAACGAGGAAAAAAATATAGAAAAGGTCATGAAACAGCTGGCGCAGCCGGAGATAGCAGATATTGTTGATGTGCTGGTCATGAACGATGCTTCTTCTGACAATACCAACTGGCTGGCGAAGGAATATGGCTGTGCGGTGGTTACTCATGTTTTTAATCTGGGATATGGCAGTGGGCTGCAGCTTGGATATAAATATGCAATCCGAAGGGGCTATTCTTATGTTATTCAGATGGATGCGGATGGGCAGCACGATGTGTGCAATATCCCGAAAATTTACCAGAGATTAAAGGAAAAAGATGATGATGGAAGAACGCCGGACATTGTGCTTGGATCCGTTTCATGAAGGGGAGTACAGAGTTTGAAGTTTCCTTTGCAAAAAAATGGCATTTGTCCTGTTTCGAAAAATGCTGTATTTGGCAACTGGACGGAAAATTGCGGATCCGACAACCGGACTGCAGGGTTTAAGCCGGAAAGCTGTTTTATACTATTCCAAATATAATCATTTCGATGATAAATATCCGGATACTAATATGATTACTCAGATGCTGCTTCTTGATTTTAAAGTTGTGGAGATTCCAGCTGTTATGCATGCTCGGACTTCGGGGAAAAGCATGCATTCTGGTTTGAAGCCAATCTGGTATATGATGCGGATGTTTTACAGTGTCCTGGCTGTGATTTTCCGGTGTAAGGTATTGAAAATGGATGCAGGAGCAGGACGGATTGATGTGGAGAGAGAAGATAAAAAGTATCCTGAGCTGGCAGAAGGGAAGAGAAGCTAAAGGCAGGGCAGAAAAGAAAGAATTTCCAGAACTGCGGGGAAAACAGGATAAAAAAGAGCTTTTCCAGAAAGCGATACTTCAGGAAAGCAGGAAAGCGATACAGAATCCCGGGTGTGGCTGGTATCATTTATATACTTTCAACGCGGCGCAAACCGGGGAACCGCTCTACATCGCCTGTGAAGAGGAAGAACTTGTCCTTCTCAGAATTGATATCGGAGCATTCCGGGACAAGCCGATTTCAGAACCGTCTCTGGAATGGATTCGAAGGATTCTGGCATTTTTTCGGGAGAAAAGAAAAGGAATGATCCTGCGGTTTTCCTATGATCTTGAGGGAAAAGGACTGGAGAAAGAGCCGGGCAGTATCCGTCTGGTGGAAGAACATATGCAGCAGATCGGAGAAGTCATTCGGGAATATGCGGACGATATTTTTGCAGTACAGGGAATTCTGATCGGGAACTGGGGCGAAATGCACGGTTCCCGTTATCTGACCCCGGATGCCTTTCGAACCCTGACCGATACCATGATAAAAGCAGTGGACGGCGCCTGCCCGGTTGCAGTGCGGAAACCGGCGCAGTGGCGGGAACTGACTTTGGGATGGACGGAGCAGGAAAAGAAAAAACTGACTCTGTTTAACGATGGGATATTCGGATCGGAAACGGATCTTGGAACGTATGGCACACTGTCACCGGAAACACCGGGACAGAAAATCTGCAGCCGGGAAGAAGAACTGGAATGGCAGAAAAACGAAATGTGCGGAAAATTTTGCGGCGGAGAGGCCATATGGGGAAGTGGGGCAGAACCGGCTCCTTTCGTCTCGGCCCCAAAAGCAATGGCGGATCTCGAAAGAATGCATATTTCCTATCTGAACAGTACGTATGATTTACGACGGCTGGAACAATGGAAAGCAGAAACGGTCGAGGACGAAAGCGGCCTGGAGGCAATTGGAAAACGTCTCGGCTATCGGTTTGTTGTGGAAGGTGTGGAGTTTGTTTCGGAAAGGGAAGAACTTCAGATTACACTGGAAAACAAAGGATTTGCAGAACTGACCGAAGAGGCAGACTGTTATCTGGAGCTGGAAAGAAACGGAACGCTTCAGAAAAAAATACAGATTGCAACAGATGCGAGACTCTGGAAGAGCGGAGAAAAAACCACTCTTTGCCAGAAAATAAAACTGCCTGCGGAATTAAGCAGAACCAGAAGAACAGAAACTGTATCTGGCGCTGTACCGCAGGCGGGATGGAAGAACTATTTCATTTGCCAATCAGGGAGAAAAACAGGGACGCCCCTTTTTGGGAATTTTCAAAATTGACCCGATTGTTTTAATATAATTTGCTGATTTCGAGCGTACCAATCGAAAATCCATGCGTATCATGAGAAAATGTGTTTGCGGGCAAAATTTCCCTTTGCAGAACAGGATCCGTCATCTGGAAATATACCGTATAACTGCCTTTGGTGAGTCTCGCAAGCGGGAGAGAAATAGAGAGCTCTGCAGTAGTCCCCGGTATCCAGAATCTGGAATCCGAAGAGATGGGAAATGAGAAAACCTCACCATCGGAAGAAACCAGGGTGAGCTGTAAATCCAGTTTTCGATAGCAGACAGAAAAACCAACATTTTCCAGCCGTATCTGAAAATCAGACGAATCCAAAGCAGTGTCCTGGATGACATAGCGGTATCCCAGATGACGCTCGATATAATCATAGCCGGACAATCCGTTAAAAACGGAAGCTTTGTCTTTGTAAGCAGCTGCTTTCCATTTATCCAGAACCGCGGGATCGTGTTCCGAATTCAGATAGGAGACATGCATGCGCGATAAATCCTGAATGGCATGTGCGAGATCATTCAATGGGTTATCCAGAGTGACCTCGCCGCCGTTTGGGACGAAATTGCAGAGTTCATTCTGGAAGGAAAGCTCATCCTCACGAACCCAGGCGGAACGGTAAGTGTCTGCGGAGGCAGCGGTATCACCATAAGTGCCGGTATCGTTGGCCGTTCCGAGCATACCATCGTTAAACAGTCCAAGCCGGGAGGAAAGCGAACCATCAAAAGCTGTTTCCTTTGTCGGCCGTTCGGAGGAATCCAGAATTTTCCGCCTCTGTACCGGTGTGCGGACAGACAGAAAAACCGAAGGATCCGTTACCTCTGCCAGATGGTGCATCAGGGTAGTACAGTCCTCATCGGACATGTAGTGAGAATTGTTCATTTCCCCGCAGTTTCCGACAAAAATGCCCTGCATCAGAAAAACACAGTCCGTGTAGCGATTTACAACTTCAGCTGTCTGGTCCATGTGACGCAGAATTTGCTCCAGACTTTGCGGCTCTGTTTCCATTGCTTTTCCATCCCAGTCGTAGAGAAAACGTAAGATCACCTGACTGCCATGTCTCTGCCAGGCAGAGAGAATGGTATCAAGCTGGGAAAGAGCTGAATCGGAGAGATCTTCGTTTGAAAAATTCTGCAGATTCACTTCCAGCATGACAATTCCCTGCCTGTTTTTGGCGTCGGAATCAGAGGCGGCAGGAAGATTCGAGAGCGAATCGCTTCCAAGAACATAGCCATACATGTGATAAAATCAATGTATGGATTGGATAACTCGTCTGCGGATTCTGTGCATGGTTCCGGCATGTAATTCGCACGATAAAAAGAACGGATACCAAGAAATGCGAACAGTGCAAGGAATACCAGAAGCAGAAGAAAAAACAGAAGATAAGAAAATGATTTTTTTCTATTTGTTTTCATAAAGGAAAGCCTTTCCAAAAGGGATACTGCCATTCACAGGTATCTGGAAACGGCAGCAACGATAGCAGGTATTAGATATATGATACCATTTTAATGTTACAAAATCCATGAAAACAGTGGAAAATAAGAGTGATGTAAAATTACGGAACTGTTTACCCGCGTAGCATGTTATAAAAACGAGAAGAAGGAGGAACTTATGCGCATTAAAAATTTATTCCGAAACAGTTTTTTCAGTATGCTTTCACAGTTTGCGCTTCTGATCCTCGGCTTTTTCAGCCAGCGTGCCATGAACCTGTACATGGGCGCGGAGCTGGTTGGAATGAATGGTGTTATTTCCAATGTCATCAATATCCTTTCCGTGACGGAGCTTGGCATATCCACGGCAATCGTTTACCATTTGTATGGCGCGCTTGCAAGAAGGATGAGGCAGAGATTGCATCGCTGATGAATCTTTACCGAAAGGCATATCACGTCTTTGCTGTTCTTGTATTTGCGGCGGGAATGGCGGTTCTGCCGTTCATCCACCTTTTTATGAAAAATAACAGTTATTCGTTATCCTATATCCGCGTTCTGTATGCGATGTGGCTGGTTCGAACCGTTCTTTCTTATCTTTTAACGTACCGGAAGTCGTTGCTGATTGCGGATCAGAAAGAATACATTGCAAGCATCACCGGACTGATTTTAAATGTGGTCAGCTATCTGGCGATTATTCTGCTGGTTACATGGGAACAGAATTATCTGCTGGCGCTTGGTATTGGAACCGTAACGGAAGTCGTGCTGAATATCTGGATCAGCTGGTATGTGGAGCAGAAATATCCGTTTTTGCGCCAGCGGAGAAAAGAAAAGAGCACATCGTCTCTGACGAAAAGAATTGTAAGAGATCTGAAAAGCCTGTTTATTTCCAGAATTTCAGAAAAAATGCTGTATTGCACGGACAACCTGATTATTTCCGGTTTTATCGGGGTCGGTACGGTAGGACGATATGCAAATTACTGTATGATTACGCAGGCGATCAGCAATATTCTCACGATCCTTGCGAATACGATCCAGCCGACGGTCGGAGATTATTTTACAGAAAAAAATCGTCAGAGAAATTATGAGATTCTGCGGCAATTGACCTTTGGCTTTTTCTGCATTGCGTCGGTTGTATCGGTTGGCCTGTTTTCTCTGATTACACCATTTGTCCGTGATATCTGGCTTGGTCCTTCCTACGAACTTGGCTGGGGAATTACTGTTTTTTGTATTGTAGTATTGCTGGTTCGAATTATGGGATTGCCGCTCAGCCTTGTGATGGGCGTGACGGGACTGTTTGAAAAAGAGAAAAATGTCGGAGCATCCTCCGCACTTCTTAATCTGATCGTGTCACTGGCACTTGTAAAACCGTATGGGATGGCAGGCGTTCTGCTTGGAACCTTACTGTCTTATCTGCTGCAGATCTTGTATCGGTATATCATTTATTTCCGGGATTTCCTCGAGATGCCGGGAGAGGCGCTGCGGTATGCGCAGGATATCGGAGAGTATCTGGCAGTCATAGCGGGCGAAGTTCTGCTGATGCAGAAAATCGTACCACTGATATACGGAGCAGGCGGTATGCTTCTGTTCTGCGTCTGCTTTCTCCTGTGTATTGCGATTCCGCTGCTGCTGGATCTGGTGATCTTTGGAAGAGGCTGGAGACTTCAGAGCATTGTAACCATGGTGAAGGGAATGCGAAAAGCCTGATGCAATAGAAATTTCTCTGTGCATTTTGAAAAAAATTCGGAGAGGACAATGAAAAAATCAGTGCTTCTGAAAAAACCTGCGGAAAAAAGCCGTTACCGACCAGAAAAACGGGCGGACAGGGCGTAAAAAGAGCCAGATGGAAGAAAGCATCCGATAAATTGGATACGAAACAGAAAACGATTTTCCATTGCGTACGACACCAGTCAGTTTTCCATGAATCTGCTCCGGGGAAAGAGGTCCTTCCACTTCGGTCTGATTGTCCCCGACCAGATAGAAGCCATCCCTGGTAATTCGGCAGATGCGGTGCAGAACAAGGATTCCCTGCACACGGCGATACAGAATTACATCGCCGCGATGAAGTTCGGAAGGAACACAGTGTTCAATGACAGCTTCGTCCCGGCCCGGAAGAAAAAGAGGATACATACTGTAGCCCTGCGGTTTCAGTTTGACGGCAGAACCGTTTTTTAAAAGTTGTTCAATATCGTAAGTGTACATAAAAAACTCCATTTGGCGGATACGCCGAACCGACGAAATGCGTGGCATTTTGACGAGTGGCTCTGAATAGTTACCTGAATTTTATTATAACAGCTTACCCTGAAAATAAAAAGGATGATGAGCAGAAAAAGCATAACTTTACATACAAAACGAAAGACAGCAAATATAAGAAAACAAACACAGGAAGGGAAATCAGATTATGAGAATCAGAAGGCAGGAAGGATATTTACTGCAGAAAATCGGGAACACACATTATCTTCTGCCTTATGGGCAGAAAATAGCAGACCAGCAGCGAGGAATGGAGCTGAATGAGACCGCACGGATTCTCTGGGAAGCGCTGGAAACACCAAAAACAATGGAAGAACTTCAGCAGAAAATGATTCGCTGTTATGAAGTGCCGGAAGAAGAGCAGGAGGAACTGAAAAAAGATATTCAGGCTTTTGTGAAGGAGCTTCTTGCCTTTGGTGCGGTACGACGGGAACTTGGTTCTCCGGATGGAACTTGCGCCGGAGAATTGAAGATCGCAGGAATTTCCATTGCTGTTTATGGAAAAGAGGGCTGCATTCCAAAACAGTTTGCTTCTTTTGAGAAGAAAAGAGGAAAGGAAGAAGCAACAGAGAAAACAGAAGGAGAGGCAGCGAAAAAAACAGGAGAAAAAGAAGTGGAAGAAACGGTGATAAAAACAGAAAATAGGCAGGATGCGGCGGATCTCACGTTAGAATTGATCGAGCATGTACCGGAAAGCCACCAGAATGGAAACATTCTGATCCGGAATAAAGATCTGACAGTCTGCGCGTGGGAAGAAGGCTATGTCCTCTGGTTCCCGGCTCTTAAAAATATCTATGAAATCTGGATGAAAGCGGATGGAAGCTTCGCCTGTATTTATTACCGTCTGCCTATGACAGAAGAAGAGCAGGATTCCCTCTTTCTGGCGATCCGGCCGGTATTTCTGTTCCTGGCACAGAAAAAAGGCATGTTTGTGCTGCATTCCGCATCTCTTCTTTATCTGGAAAAAGCATGGCTGTTTTCCGGTCCGTCGGGAATGGGAAAATCGACTCATACGGCACTTTGGAAAAAACTGTTTGACACGCCGTTTCTGAACGGAGATCTGAACCTCATAGGAAAAGAGGGCGATCAGTTTGTAGTATACGGAATCCCGTGGTGCGGCACATCAGAAATTTTCACAGTCGAAAAGAAAGAGCTGGGAGGGATTGTGCTGCTGGAAAAAGCGCCGGAGGATAAAATCGTTTCCCTGACGAAAGAGCAGAAAACACTCCGTGTGATGCAGCGGATGATCTCGCCGCCTGGACGGCAGCTGATGAAAAAGAATCTTGCTTTTGCGGAAGAAATTGCAAATGAAAAGCCGGTTTACTTCCTGCGCTGTACGAAAAATGATACAGCGGCAGAAGTGATGCATCACAGAATCACGGAGGATGAACTTGCGCAGGAGGCTTTAAAATGAGAAACTTGTGGACAAAAATAAAAAAATGCCTCCAGGCGGAAATGCTTCAGAAGATGTGGAAAGAATTTCTGTGGATTGCACAGTATGCCAGACGATACTGGAAAGCCATGATTTTCTATACCGCACTTGGTGTTTTCGGAACCGGTGTTTCTCTTGCGTCCAGTGTGATATCGAAAGATCTGGTTGATATTATCACCGGGCACCAGACAGGAAAACTTTTGCAGACCTTCGCACTGATGATCGGCTTTTCTTTTGGAAATACCCTGATTTCGCAGGCATCTGCGTATGCATCTACGATGATTAACCTGAAGGTAGACCGCGAAATCCAGAATGATATTTTTGCCAAGATTCTGGTCACGGACTGGGAATCGCTGACAGCGTATCATACCGGAGATCTGGTAACACGGTGGAGTTCTGATGCTTCAAATATTTCCAGTGGTATCCTGAACTGGCTGCCGAATCTTGTGATCTATACTGTGAAATTTATCAGTGCATTGGCGATTGTGGTACATTATGATCCCACCTTTGCCATTTTTGCATTGCTTGGCATCCCGTTCAGTGCGCTTCTGTCCCGCCCGCTGCTGCGCCGGATGACGAACAATAACCAGCGGAGCGCACAGATGAGTGCGAAACTTTACGGATTTAATCAGGAAGCATTTTCCAATATTCAGACAATCAAGGCATTCGATATGATCCGCTTTTATGTCGATCGCCTGAAAAATCTGCAGCAGGAATACATCAAAATGCGCCTGGATTTCCAGAAAATGTCGATTGCAACCTCGCTTCTGATGACGTTAATCAGCTATCTTGTATCTTACAGCTGCTACGGATGGGGAATTTACCGTGTCTGGAGCGGGGCAATTTCTTACGGAACCATGACCATGTTTCTGTCTCTGTCCGGTACACTGACGGGTTCCGTCAATTCGCTGGTCAGCCTTGTGCCATCGGCGATTTCTCTTGGCATCTCAGCCGGCCGTCTGATGGATATTGTGGAGATGCCGCAGGAGGACTACAGTGCGGATCGGGAAGTGGAGCAGTTTGCAGAAAAATACCGGGCAAGCGGCATCGGGCTTGCTATGGAGGACTTGAGCTATACCTACCATACGGGAACAGAAGTGTTTTCGAAAGCATCACTGGAAGCGTGGCCGCATGAAATTATTGCACTCGTCGGCCCGTCCGGCGAGGGAAAGACAACGATGCTGCGGCTGATCTTATCCTTGCTGCGTGCCAGGGGGGAGAAGCATGGATTGGTGCAGGGGAAGACAGAGAACAACGGATTGCACTGTCGCCGTCCACAAGGAAATTGTTTTCTTATGTGCCACAGGGGAATACGATGTTTTCAGGAACAATTGCAGAAAATATGCGAAATGTGAAACCGGAAGCCACAGATGAAGAGATCGTGGAGGCGTTGAAACTGGCATGTGCATGGGAATTTGTGGAGAAACTGCCGGATGGTATTGAAAGTATGGTGAAAGAACGCGGCGGCGGATTCTCAGAAGGACAGGCACAGCGGCTTTCGATTGCGCGTGCACTGCTTCGAAAATCTCCGATTTTGCTGCTGGATGAAGCAACTTCGGCGCTCGATGTGGCGACGGAACGGAAAGTGCTGAAAAATATTATGACAGATACGTATCCGCGAACCTGCATTGTAACGACACACCGGCCGACGGTGCTTGGAATCTGCACGAGAGTGTATGCGATTCGAGGGAAAAAGTGTGAAGTGCTGGGAGAGGAAGAGATTTTGGAGATGGAGAAGGATTTCTAAAAATAAAAAAGCAATGGGGCATATTGCAGAACCCCATTGCTTTTTTATAATCTGACGAAAATTAATGTTTCAGTTTGAACAACTTATACGGTATATCCAGTGTCAGTTATAGAAACTAAAGTAGCTTTCAAAGAAGACGCATCTCCAGTAACAGGCTGTACGACAACATTGAACATACCCTGATCTGCACCACTGTTATTCATGGAAGAATTTCTGACAAAAGTTAAAGTATCAGTTCCGTTGCCGGACTGTAAAAAGTTCTGTGCGCTTCCGTCAACAACATTAATAGGTGCGTTCAATTTTACAACAACAGTCTGGGCAGTATTGGAATGTTCTTTGGTTTCGTGGGTGTAATAAACAGCAAAACGATATTTATTACCCATACCACCCTCATAGCTTTCATCGGCGATTTTACCAACGAGACATCCACTTGCCGCATAAACACCTTCAGCCATACCTTCATCCAGAGAAATTACAGGTTTTACATATTTACTCATTTTCTTCGCCCCTCCCGCAGCCTTTCTGGCTACTTTTTTCTTTGAACCATATGCGTTCACACGAAGTGAAAATATATGGTTAACATACATGTTTTTTTATTTCACTGAGTAGTCAAATCCAGTGAGCTGCAGATCGTCGATGCTGGTTCCATGGTTCAGATGAATACCAATGGTCAGCGGATTGGTTGCTGTGCTTGCAAAAGTGAGGGTGGCAGTTTTTCCAGACCAGGATTTCTGTACGGAGGCATCATCTGTCTCGATTGAATCAACAGTATCATTGAAATTAATATTCAATGTGATGGTTCCATCCAGATCAGACCAGCTTGCCTGTGCAAGTCCTTTACCACCATTTGTGCCCCAACGATCCCATACGCCATAATAAGTAACGTTCAGAGTTCCTTTTGTTGCACCACTTGCCGCATAAACACCTTCTGCCATACCAGAATCAATTGTAACGATTGGTTTTGTGTAATTTTTAGTCATATATATTCACGTCCTTTTCTTGCAAAATCATCCTTGGTTACAATTCTTATTATAGGAGGAAAATCCCGCAAATGTCAATAGATTTGGGGTAAAAATGTTACTATTTCGATTAAAAAATAAGAACGTTCCGATAACGTAATGCCAAAATAGATGCAGATAAATTTCCGCCTCTGAATATGGAACAAAATTTACTTTTCAAACTGTGATTTCTGCGGAAAAAGTTTGGAAAAGGCATCGTTCAGTTCCCGTTTTACATGTTCATATGGGATTTCAAAATTGCTGTCATTGATACAGATACATTTTGCAGTCTGCTTTGCAATTGCCTTTACCAGTTCCGGGTTCTCCGGTTTTAAATTGAAGTATTTACAGAGCTTGTGCGTGTTTCTTGGAACGAAATCACCACTCAGTTTCTGATATTCCCGCAGAACATATTGGCTCACATCATCTTTATGACGAAATGGGTGGCTGCAGACACCGTCTAACAATTCTTCTTCCTTTTCCCAGAAGAAACGATAAGTCTCCTTTTTCAAAGGAGACGGGCCATGAACGGTGTAAAAACCGGTAAATCGTGGAAATGCCATTTCCAGAAGATTATACAAGTACAATAGGAGGATATCCGATGTGAAAATAGGCGCCCGGCTGCTTTTTCATGTTTTCCCGTTTGTCAAAGTACTTGGCAAGTAGCATGGTGTTGTTCAGATAGATGTATGGCATAACGGTATCTTCTACGTTTGCAACATCGGGCTGCAGGGCAAGCATATCAACGGGTTTTCCATCACGGAAAAAGTCAGTTGGCTCTATTGGCTGCAGCAAAAATATATCGTCATTAAAATAAACAAAGTGTTCCGACAGATTTTTTATCCGGTGAAAATTCCATTCAATGGGATGTGAATTAAAGGTAGGAAGATATTTTTGGGGAATAAAATCCTTGTGTGAAACAATCTGCAACTTTGAACACTCTGTGTTGAGCCATTCCGGCAGATGACCGCATGTTACGAAATATACATTATTTACCCATGGAGCAAATTTTTCTATCGAACGAAATAAATACTTTAGAATTCCCCAGTCTCTGTAACGTTCCGAACGATCGTCTGTATCAACCGCGCCAACCGCTTTTTTGAAAATCTTTTGTTTTTCCTGAAACCATATGGGATCCGATCCATCTACCCATGTGATAACAAAATCAATTACTTGATTTTTCATTTGTAATGATCCTTTCGTATGTTGTACCAAGAAAAATTAGCATATCTTCTACATGAAACTGTACAAAAAATAATTTTGCTCTGTCAAAGGTGCTTAAGTTTTCAAAAGAATATAATTTGATATATTTTTTTATCTGAAACTGTTTTCGTGCCTGGTGAGCAAGCCTGGTTTTCTCAAAGAGTGGTAATTGGCAGCTGGGAAGACAAAGACTATAGAGAAAGGCAGAATATGCATTTACGATTTCTGATCCCAGAACATTATCTTCTTCAACAGGAGAAAGATTAAATTTTTTTAATAAATCCCGTATGACAGAAAAAGTTTTCTCTTGAAAAGTTAACATTTCTGCGTGCCATTTGTAGGCGGCTGATCCTGCACGGGCATTATATTGATATCCATATGAATCGAGAAAATAGCAGGTTTTTACGAGGGACAGTACTTGATTTACAAAGATGGCATCTTCAGAATAAGAGATTCCCTCTTCAAATCTCTTGTTATTTAATAATTTTTTCTTGAAAATATAATTAAATACGTGCACGCTGAATTCGGAATAATGGTTTATCAGTAGATTTTTTAAGGTGATTTGATCACTTAAGCCTTGAAAAGGTATTTCATATTTATGGGCAGAGCTTATAACATGATTATTTTTCCATATGTTTTTAGTCATTCCATGATGAAGAATATCGGCTTTGCTTTCTTTCATTGCGTTCATGCAAGAAGATAATAAATCTTTTTTCAGCCAGTCATCTGCATCTACAAAACAAATATAGTCTCCTCTGGCATGATCGAGACCGGTATTACGTGCTGCTGAAACACCGTGGTTTTTCTGATGAAATACAATTACGCGAGGATCATGTCTGGCGTATTCGTCACATATTTTCTCACTTCCATCCGTTGAACCGTCATCAACTAATAATAGTTCGAATTTCTGGAAATCCTGGGTTAAAATACTGTCCACACATTGATTTAAATATTTTTTTGTCTGATAAACAGGGACAATAATGCTTAATTCTGGTGCGTTCATAATGGATCCTTCTTTGTAAATGATAATTACAAATTTGATTGCTTTTATAACTTTAGCACAACATGTACTACTGTGTAAAGAACGGATGTAGAACAGATTGCTTACAAAACAACAGATGAACGGACAGAGTTTAAGGTTAAGCGATAAAAAAAGCAAAGTTCTGTTGACGTTTCCAATGGAATTCGCTATATTTTGTATACAAGAGTAGAAAAAGAGGGGAGCAAAAGTAATGAGCTATCCACTTGTGAGTGTGATCATTCCGGTTTATCAGGCAGAAAATTTTGTGACAGAGTGTATACGGAGCGTTCAGGCGCAGAATTATCCAGAATTGGAAATTATTTTGGTAGATGACGGGTCGACGATTGCTCGGGGCAGATGTGCGAGGAGAGTGCTGCAGCAGATCCAAGAATCCGTGTACTTCATCAGAATAATAAAGGCAGTGGAGCAGCCAGAAATGCCGGGATAAAAGAAGCGACAGGAAAATACCTTCTCTTCCTGGATGCAGACGACAAGCTGGACGATCCGTCTGCGATATGTTCCCTTGCCGTACAGGCAGAAAGAGAGCAGGCAGATATTGTGATCGGAACGTATCGCAGATGGAAAGCGAATGGCGAAAAAGTGAAATGCTGCAGCAATCTGGAAAAAGAAAACCCGGACAGTACAGAGTTTCGGTTTCAGGGATTTTTCCAAAACGGAGCACTTTCCTACGACTGGGGCAAGCTCTACCGCAGATCCTTTCTGGAGGTTCACGATTTGTGGATTCCCCCCTACAGTTACGCCGAAGATAAGGCACACAATTTCCGATGCTGCGCATGCCATCCGAAGTATGCCTTTGTCCCACAGAGCATCGTCCTTTACCGTGAAAACCTCCAGTCTCTGACGTTCCGGCCGAAAAAGGATCTGATGCAGAACTGGATTTTGCTGGCATCCGATTTTGAACAGTTTTTGAAGGAAAAATCCCTTTCCAGGAAATATGGAGATCTGATTTTCTTTCATCTGCTGATTGGCGCGATGTATCTGGCAAAAGAAGAAATGACATATAAAGGGAAAAAGATCCGTGTTGTGGCGAAGGTATTAAAGAAATATCATGCGAATCCGTTTGTAAAAGAGAAACTGACATGGAAAGCGTGTGTTCACTATACGGCGCACATCCAATCACTGTTTTGGAAAGCATTGGCATTTACTTTGGTGTTTTTTTTACAGGTACATGCATATTCTATACTGGCAGCCGTTTTGGTACTAATGTCCCGCCTCGGAATTGACAGTCTGTGATTCCCTGTCCCTGCGCGACCAGTTCTTAAAATCCTGTCTTTTTTCTGAATATTCCACCTCTCGCTTGCTATTTTCATTCTCATATAGTATCATGAATCCAACAGCCAAGAAATCGGAAAGGGGGAGAAGAACATGGAATATGCAGTGTACTGGCTGATTGCGCTTGTGGTTTTGCTGGTGATTGAGGCGGCAACGTTAGGTCTGGCAACCATCTGGTTTGCGGGCGGCGCCTGATTGCTCTGATCGCAGCTATGTGCGGAGCCGGATTTGTAATTCAGATGGTCTGCTTTCTTGTTGTATCGCTGATACTTCTGATTTTTACACGTCCTGTAGCCGTCCGTTTCCTGAATAAGGATACCTTAAAAACAAATGTAGACCGCGTGATTGGAATGGAAGGGATCGTCGCAGAAGAGATTTCCAACCTGGCAGGCACCGGAAAGGTATCGCTGGGCGGAAACACCTGGACTGCGAGAACGGAAAGCGAAGGAGGCATTATCCCGAAAGAGACCGTGGTGGAAGTGCTCCGTGTGGAAGGCGTCAAGCTGATTGTAAAGGTCAAAGAAAAAGAAGGAGGAAATGAAACATGAGTGGTGGAGGAATTGCAGGAATTTTAATGATTTTTCTTCTTGTGATTGTACTGTTTATTGCAGCATCGTGTGTGAAGATCGTGCCGCAGGCAGTGCTTACGTTGTTGAGAGTCTTGGAAAATACAAAGGCACCTGGCAACCGGTCTTCATTTTAAGGTTCCGTTTATCGAGCGCGTGGCAATCCGCGTGAACTTAAAAGAGCAGGTGGTGGATTTCCCGCCGCAGCCGGTCATTACAAAAGATAACGTTACGATGCAGATTGATACGGTCGTATTTTTCCAGATTACCGATCCGAAGCTGTTCGCATACGGTGTTGTAAATCCGCTGATGGCCATTGAAAACCTGACCGCAACGACACTTCGAAACATCATCGGAGATCTGGAGCTGGACGAAACACTGACATCCCGTGAGATTATCAACACGAAGATGCAGGCAGCTCTCGATATCGCAACCGACCCGTGGGGCATTAAAGTCAACCGTGTTGAGCTGAAAAACATCATGCCTCCGGCAGCCATTCAGGAAGCCATGGAGAAACAGATGAAAGCAGAGCGTGAACGCCGTGAAGCAATCCTGATTGCAGAAGGTGAGAAAAAATCGACCATCCTGGTTGCCGAAGGTAAAAAACAGTCTGCGATCCTGGATGCAGAGGCAGAGAAGCAGGCAGCGATTCTTCGTGCTGAGGCAGAAAAAGAGAAACGAATCCGCGAGGCAGAAGGCCAGGCGGAGGCGATCCTCAAAGTACAGCAGGCAAATGCCGATGGTATCCGTGCCATCAAAGAGGCAGGTGCTGACGATGCGGTTCTTACCTTAAAGAGTCTCGAGGCACTTGGTGTTCTGGCGAATGGAAAAGCAACGAAGATTGTTGTTCCGTCCGATCTGCAGGGACTGGCAAGTCTGGCTACCACATTCAAGGGAATCGTGGAAGAGCAGAAAGGCCCGGCAGGGAAAGAAGGACAGAAATAAAAAAGCAGGATTCTCCCGTGAAACGCATCATGCCGGACACGGGAGAATTTTTTATTGCTCTGCATCCGGAGGGAGCTGCCACTGGCAGATTCTGTAGTTGCCGGTAAGAATAACAGAATAAAAATGTATAAAAATACATATATTATGAATAATACAAGTAAAATACGTAAAAATATACATTTCACCCCTTGACAGATGCGCCGGCCTGTTTCATAATAGAAACCATCTTAAGCGATAAAAATACATTACATACCGATATATTTAAGGAGGAACACACCATGGATTTAAAAGGACGCGATTTTCTGACATTAAAGGATTTCACCCCGGAAGAGATTTCCTATCTGCTGGATCTGTCCGCAGAGCTGAAGGATAAGAAAAAGAAAGGCATTCCGGTGGACACCCTGCGCGGTAAAAACGTTGCGCTGATCTTCGAGAAAACCAGCACCAGAACCCGCTGTTCCTTCGAAGTAGCCGCACATGATCTCGGCATGGGAACCACCTATCTTGACCCGACCGGTTCCCAGATCGGTAAAAAAGAGAGCATCAAAGATACGGCCCGCGTTCTTGCAGGAATGTATGAGGGAATTGAGTACCGTGGATTCGGCCAGGAGATCGTAGAGGAGCTGGCAAAATATTCCAAAGTCCCGGTATGGAACGGACTGACCAACGAGTACCACCCGACCCAGATGCTCGCCGATATGCTGACAATCCAGGAAGAGTTCGGCCACTTAAAAGGCATCAAACTCGTTTACATGGGCGACGCCCGCTACAACATGGGAAATTCCCTGATGATTGCATCTGCAAAAATGGGTATGGATTTTGTAGCCTGCGCACCGAAGAAATACTTCCCGAACGCGGAACTCGTTGCACAGTGTGAAGAGTATGCAAAGGAGAGCGGCGCAACCATCACCCTCACCGAGGATGTAAAAGAGGGAACGAAAGACGCCGATGTTATCTATACGGATGTCTGGGTATCCATGGGTGAGCCGGACAGCGTATGGGAGGAGAGAATCCACGATCTGACTCCGTACCGCGTGACAAAAGAAGCAATGGCAAATGCCAAGGATACCGCGGTATTCCTGCACTGCCTGCCGTCGTTCCACGATCTGAAAACAAAGATTGGAAAAGAGATCCACGACCGTTACGGACTGGATGAGATGGAAGTTACCGATGAGGTATTTGAGTCCGCACAGTCGAGAGTCTTCGAGGAAGCAGAGAACCGCATGCACACGATCAAAGCTGTGATGGCAGCAACGCTTGGTGCATAAACTTTCTGGTGGAAAAACCGGAACAGACTGTGTATAATAGAAGAATGGCAAGACACGTACAGCAGCGCTGCGGAGCACGTCTTTCGCAGCGCTGCTGTTGGTTTATGTGAGGAGTGTGAAGATATCATATGCTGGAAAATAAAAGAGCTGAGACACTGCGCCTTCTGCGAGAATCAGGAGAAAATGTTTCGGGTCAGGATTTGTGTGAACATTTTGGAATTTCCCGTACTGCAGTGTGGAAGATCATGAATCAGTTAAAAGAGGAAGGATACGAGATCGAGGCGGTACAGAATAAAGGTTACCGTCTGCTGAACGAGCCGGATCTGATGACGAAGGACGAGCTGGAAAGCCGCACGCATACGAAATATGTTGGACAGACGGTCTATTACAGCCATGAAGTAGATTCGACAAATACGTGGGCGAAGCGCCTGGCGGAAGAAGGAGCGCCGAACGGTACACTGACAACGGCCGAGACGCAGACCGCTGGAAAAGGCCGCCGCGGAAGAGTCTGGAAATCGCCGGAGGGAACTTCCGTTTCGATGTCCCTCCTGCTGTACCCGGATCTCGAGCCGGCCAAAGCGCCGATGCTGACGATTGTGATGGGACTTGCTGTTGTGCAGGGGGTACAGAGAGCGCTCGGCGTCGACACGAGAATTAAGTGGCCGAACGATGCGGTGCTGAACGGGAAAAAGCTCTGCGGAATCTTAACCGAGATGAGTGCACAGATCGATTACATCAATTATGTCGTCATTGGAACGGGAATCAATGTGAACCAGACGGAGTTTCCGGAAGAAATTGCTGAGATCGCGACGTCACTGGCGATCGAAATGGGGCATCCGGTCAATCGGGCGAAAATAGTCGCAGCGGTGCTGGAGGCGTTCGAGGAGAATTACGAAAAATTCCTGGAGGCGGGAGATCTCTCGGCGCTGCAGGAAGCCTATGAGGCTGTACTTGCAAATAAGGATCAGCCGGTGCGTGTGCTGGATCCGAAAGAGCCGTTCGAGGGTGTGGCGCTCGGCATCACGTCGACGGGTGAGCTGCGTGTGAGAAAAGAGGATGGAACGATCGCGGAAGTGCATTCCGGCGAGGTTTCAGTGCGCGGCCTGTACAGTTATGTATAAAAAACTTGGATCAGGAAAGGAAAATATATGTATTCAGATGATGAAAAAGTAGTGCTCTGCGGAGCGAGTGCGTATGAGCAGAAATATTATTTTAACCAGGATTTTGCATCCCTGCCGCAGTCCGTGCAGGATGAGCTTCATATCATGTGCGTTATGTTCACCGTGGAAATCGGCGGCATTTTCACCATGTGGTTTGACAGTGACGGCAGTCTGCAGTTCGAAACAGAGGCTGTAGATGCGGATGCGATGTACGATGAGATCGGCGGTGCGCTGCGGATCAAGCAGTATCAGGAGGAGAAAAAGGATCTGCTGGAATCTCTGGAGCTGTATTACCGCGTTTTTCTTCCTCGGCGAGGAAGTGCCGGAGGAAGCGTTCGCAGAAGAAGACGGAGAGAAGCCGGATGGAAAGTAAGAAACGTACGCTCCAGACGATGTCTCCGCTGAAAATCGGAAATGTGGAAATGCAAAATCCGCTCGTGCTCGCACCGATGGCAGGTGTGACGGATCTGCCGTTCCGCGTTCTCTGCAAGGAGCAGGGAGCAGGCCTGATCTGTATGGAGATGGTCAGCGCGAAGGCGATTCTGTATAAGAACAAAAATACCGAGGATCTGATGACGATTCATCCGGGTGAACATCCTGTATCGCTCCAGCTTTTTGGCAGTGATCCGGAAATTCTGGCGCAGATTGCCGCACAGATCGAGGAGCGGCCGTTTGACATTCTGGATTTTAACATGGGCTGCCCGGTGCCGAAGGTCGTCAACAACGGCGAGGGCTCCGCGCTGATGAAGGATCCTGCGCTGGTGCGGAAGATTGTGACCGGTATGGTAAAGGCAGTGAAAAAGCCGGTGACAGTTAAAATTCGAAAGGGATTTAACGAAGAGTCGGCGAATGCTGTGGAGATTGCAAAGATTCTCGAGGACTGCGGTGTGGCTGCGATTGCGGTGCATGGAAGAACGCGGGCACAGTTCTATTCCGGAAAAGCAGACTGGGATATCATCCGTCAGGTAAAAGAAGCGGTTTCGATTCCGGTCATCGGAAATGGCGATGTGGTTGATGCGGCGAGCGCCGAAGCGCTGGTTGAACAGACGGGCTGCGATGGCATTATGATTGGCCGCGGCGCGGAAGGAAATCCGTGGATTTTTAAACAGATTCTTCATTACAGGGAAACCGGAGAAACACTTGCAAAGCCGACGCAGCATGAGGTAAAAGAGATGATGCTTCGCCATGCGCGCATGCAGGTGGAATACAAAGGCGGCGCGATCGGCATCCGCGAGATGCGGAAGCACGTTGCGTGGTACACGGCGGGATTCCCGCACTCGGCGAAACTGCGCGCAGCGATCAACCAGGTGGAGAGCCTGCAGGAGCTGGAACAGATGCTGAATGAGTGGGAACGCGGCTGACAAGTAAGTAAAATAAGTCAAAAAAGTACCTATGATATGCCAATATTGATATATCACGGGTACTTTTTCTATGCTATACTGACATTTAGAGGTATTGGGAATAAAAAAACAAAAGAGGGAGTGTAGTGTATGACTATCAAAGAACTTTTCGCACCGTCCGACATGACGGTGGGAAAGCCGTGGGAAAAGATTGTAGCTTTTACAATCCCTATGCTGATCGGCAACATTGCCCAGCAGCTCTACAACACGGTTGACAGTATTGTAATCGGAAAATATGTCGGGGACAACGCGCTTGCGGCAGTTGGAAGCGCCAGCCCGATCTTAAACCTGCTTCTGGTTCTGTTCGTCGGAATTTCTGTCGGCGCTGGCGTCATGGTGTCGCAGTATTTTGGAGCAAGACAAAGAAAAGAGCTTTCGATGATGATCGGAAACTGCGTCACGCTGACAGCAATTTCTTCCATCATTATTATGATTCTGGGAGCCGTCCTCTCAAGACCGCTGCTGGAAATGCTGAAAACACCGGATTCTATCATCGACTGGTGTACCTCGTATCTGGTGATCCTGATGGTGGCTGTGCCGGTAGTGCGTACTATAACATTCTATGTGGTATCCTTCGCGGACTCGGCGATTCGATTTCGGCGCTGATTTATCTGCTGGTGGCAACGGTCATCAACATTGTATTGGATATTGTATTCGTTTCCCAGTTCCACATGGCGTTGCCGGAGTTGCATACGCGACCGTGATTGCGCAGGCAATTTCTGCAGTACTCTGCATGTGGCGTCTGATGCGTATGACCGACATTTTTGATTTCAGACCCAAATATCTGAAAATGAAAAAACAGTATTCGATGGAAATTATCCGCCTTGGTCTGCCGTCTGGTATTACCCAGGCGATCTTCTCCATGGCGATGGTTATCGTACAGTCGCTGACCAACAGCTTCGGTGAAATGGTTATCGCCGCGAATGTTATCATCATGCGTGTCGATGGCTTTGCAATGATGCCGAACTTTTCGTTTGGTACCGCGATGACAACGTATGCCGGTCAGAATGTCGGTGCACGCCGTATGGACCGCGTAGAGCAGGGCGCAAAACAGGGAACACTGATTGCAGTCGGAACCTCAACGACCATTACCCTTTTAATTGTTATTTTCGGCCATCATCTGATGGGAATCTTTACGAATACCACAGAGCTCGTAACATTAAGTGCCAATATGATGAAGATCCTTGCGGTCGGCTATATTGCCATGGCAATAACACAGTCGCTTTCCGGCGTCATGCGTGGAGCAGGCGATACGATGACCCCGATGTGGATTTCGATGGTTGTTACCGTTGTAATCCGTGTGCCGCTGGCATACGGTCTGGCCTTTCTGACCAGAACGCCGGAGCTGCCAAACGGACGATATCAGGTACTCTGGATTTCCATGCTGGTAAGCTGGTGCATGGGTGCGCTTCTGACGCTGATTTTCTATAAAAAAGGAAATTGGAAAAAGAAAGCACTGACAGGAAGCTCATCCGAAAAATAAAGGAAAAATAAGAGAAAGATGCAGGAAGGATTTGTGAAAAAGAAAATCTTTCCTGCGTTTCTTTTTTTCTTGACATTCCGTGGGCAATCCTTTATACTACTTTAATTGTTAGGATAGGCGGAGTCTATCCTTATTTCAACCGGGAATACTGAAAATACAGCGCATTTCCGGAGAGTTTACAGAATAAAATCAGATATGACTGGATACAGAAACGATAGAAAGGGTGTATAAAATGGAACAGAAAAAAAACGATTCTTACCTATGCCGGCCTGAAAAAACTGGAGGACGAGCTTCATGATCTCAAAGTAAACAAACGTAGAGAAATTGCCGGTAAAATCAAAGAAGCAAGAGAGCAGGGAGACCTTTCCGAGAACGCCGAGTACGATGCAGCAAAAGATGAGCAGCGTGATATCGAGGCAAGAATTGAAGAGATCGAAAAAATCCTGAAAAACGCAGAGGTTGTTGTTGAGGACGAAGTAGATTCTGATAAGATCAATATCGGATGTAAAGTAGACGTACTGGATCTGGAGTATGACGAGGAAATCGAGTTCCAGATCGTTGGTTCCACCGAGCAAATAGCCTGGAAGGAAAAATTTCCAACGAGTCTCCGGTAGGAAAAGCTCTGATCGGCGCGCACAAGGATGATATTGTCGATGTAGAAACACCGGCCGGAATTATGCAGTACAAAGTACTTTCTATCCAGAGAATATCTAAAAAATACAAAGAAAAGGGAGTGAAGAGATTGGCACAGCAGACACAGGAACAGGACATTAACCACTTACTGAAGGTTCGCCGCGAGAAACTTGCAGAGCTGCAGCAGAACGGAAGAGACCCGTTCCAGATTACAAAGTTCGATCAGACACATCATTCGCTTGAGGTGAAAGGTCTTTACGAGGCACATGAGACTGAGCTGTTAAAAGACCGCCAGGAGCCGAACGTAGAGGGAATGGATGAGGAGCAGGCGAAAGAAGCGCTTAAAAAGGATTACGAAGAGAGAAGAAATATCATGGACGCAAGCCCGATCCATGTGGCAATTGCAGGACGTATGATGTTTAAGAGAGTCATGGGCAAGGCCTCTTTCTGCAATATCCAGGATTTACAGGGAAGCATCCAGGTATACGTTGCAAGAGATGCGATCGGAACAGAGTCTTACGCTGATTTTAAAAAATCGGATATCGGTGATATCTTCGGAGTGGAAGGATTTGCTTTCAGAACAAGAACAGGTGAGATTTCTATCCATGCAGAGAAGGTGACACTCCTCTCCAAGAGCTTACAGATCCTCCCGGAGAAGTTCCACGGTCTGACAGATGTAGATACACGTTACCGTCAGAGATATGTAGACTGATCATGAATACAGAGTCTAAAGATACCTTTATCAAGCGTTCCAAGATTCTCAGTGCGATCCGCAAGTATTTAAGCGGAGAAGGATTCATGGAAGTTGAGACTCCAATGCTTGTACAGAACGCAGGTGGAGCAGCGGCAAGACCGTTCGAGACACATTTCAATGCCCTGAACGAAGATCTGAAGCTTCGTATTTCCCTTGAGCTGTACCTGAAGAGACTGATCGTCGGAGGACTCGAGAAGGTATATGAGATCGGACGTGTATTCCGTAATGAGGGTCTTGATACAAGACATAACCCGGAGTTCACTCTGATGGAGCTTTACCAGGCATTTACAGATTACCACGGCATGATGGATCTGACAGAAAATTTGTATCGTTTTGTTGCACAGGAAGTGCTCGGAACGACACAGATCGTATACAAGGGAATCCCGATGGATCTCGGCAAGCCGTTCGAGCGTATCACAATGGTTGACGCAGTGAAGAAGTACGCAGGCGTTGACTGGAATGAAGTTGAGACTCTGGAGCAGGCAAGAGAACTTGCAAAAGAGCATCATATTGAGTTTGAAGAGAGACATAAAAAAGGTGATATCCTGAATCTCTTCTTTGAGGAGTTTGTAGAGGAGCACCTGCTTCAGCCGACGTTCGTTATGGACCATCCGGTTGAGATCTCGCCGCTGACGAAGAAAAAGCCAGAAAATCCGGAATATGTAGAGCGTTTCGAGTTCTTCATGAATGGTTGGGAGATGGCAAATGCTTATTCTGAGCTGAACGATCCGATCGACCAGAGAGAACGTTTTAAAGCCCAGGAAGAACTGCTTGCACAGGGCGATGATGAAGCCAATACAACAGATGAAGACTTTATGAACGCATTGGAGATCGGTATGCCGCCGACCGGTGGTATTGGATTCGGCATTGACCGTATGTGTATGCTTCTGACAGGAGCTGAGGCAATCAGAGACGTGCTGCTCTTCCCGACAATGAAATCACAGGGCGCTGCTAAGAACGAAGCAAACAACGCAGCTCAGTCTGGTGCAGCAGCTCCGGCAGAGACAAAAGTAGCTGAGAAGGTTGATTTCTCCAATGTGAAGATTGAACCAATCTTTGAAGAAATGGTTGATTTCGATACATTTGCAAAATCTGATTTCCGTGCAGTTAAGATTCTTGAGTGTGAAGCAGTTCCGAAATCCAAGAAGCTTCTGAAGTTTGTACTGGATGACGGAGAACGCAAGGATCGCGTGATTTTAAGTGGTATTCACGAGTATTACGAGCCGGAAGAACTGGTTGGTAAGACAGCAATTGCTATCGTGAACCTGCCACCAAGAAAGATGATGGGAATTGATTCCGAAGGTATGCTGATTTCAGCAGTACACGAGG
>ENA-OQIG01000123-OQIG01000123.1-human-gut-metagenome-genome-assembly--contig:-NODE-123-length-43247-cov-3.301693_pt1 | contig 43247 bp, 39 predicted proteins | sample MGYA00242576_ERZ504741 | MGnify/ENA primary metagenome ERZ504741 (study PRJEB26092, sample SAMD00036436) | human gut metagenome | host: Homo sapiens | study: EMG produced TPA metagenomics assembly of... | reverse complement strand
TTTCTGTCGGATGGAAGTGACCGGTATCCAGCGTAATCATCTTGTTACGAGAAGCACCATAACCGATATAAAAGTCGTTAGAACCCACTGTATAGCTTTCCAGACCGATACCGAACACCTTAGATTCGATACAATCCTTCATATTCTTATATTCGGTAGCGAAGATCTGATCCAAAGAATCTTTCAGCAATGCACGATATTTCATACGATTTACCGTAATATCCTTGCTTCCGTCATGTACCCAAAGATTCATGATACACGGATCCCCCTGTGCCTTACCCATTTCTTCCGCAACGGCACGACAACGTTTGGTATGTTCAATCCAGAACTGACGGATGCCTTCATCAGGATTAGAAAGAGACAAGTCACCTGATTTCGGATGAGAGAAAGAGGTAGAGTTGAAGTCGAGTTTCATGTTATGTTCTTTACCCCATTCGATCCAGCTCTTGAAATGTTCCGGTTCTACCTGGTCACGGTCTACCACCTTACCCTGGAAATCTCCATAGATTTCGTGCAGGTTCAGACGATGAGTACCCGGAATATAAGAAGCAGCTTTCAAAATGTCAGCACGCAATTCATCAATATTACGAGCTTTGCCCGGATAATTACCGGTTGCCTGAATACCTCCGGTCAATGAGCCGGCCTGTACTTCAAATCCTGCAACGTCGTCAGCCTGCCAGCAGTGAAGTGACAGATGAAAATCCTGCATAGTTTTCAATACTTTTTCGGTGTCTACACCTACTGCTGCATAACGTTCCACAGCAATTTCATACGCTTTCTGAATCAGTTCTTCTTTTTTCATGATATTCTATTAGTTTTAAAAATGATTATTCTGTCGATCGTTCTATTTATTTCCGAACGCAATTTTTAAAATGGATATAAGCCGCATCCCAAGCTTCCGTGTCTTGTGGTTGATAAGTCTTCAACGGGATAGAACGGTTAATTAACTGCCGCATACCGGCAACATCCGTCGCTTCGCCTGCCGCCATGGCCTGAATCATCACATTACCGATGGCTGTTGCTTCAGATGGACCGGCTACCACAGGAATTCCTATCGCATTGGCAGTAAACTGGTTCAGCAAATCATTCCGGCTACCTCCGCCAATCACGTGCAATGTTTCAATCGGACGGGGAGAAAGTGAACGCAAATTCTCCAACACCTGGCGATAACGCAAAGCCAAACTTTCAAAGATGCAACGCACTACTTGTCCGCGTTTCTCGGGAACCGACTGTCCGGTAGCCCGGCAATATTCTGTAATAGCTTTTTCCATGTCCGCAGGATTCGCGAAACAGTCATCATCCGGATTAATCAGACTACGGAACGGTTCACAAGCATCCGCCTCACTGATTAATTCAGGATAACTTGTATCTCCCCAATTCAGACGGCAACGTTCCAGCAACCACATTCCACAGATATTCTTCAATAGACGGATAGTTCCTTCCACACCACCTTCATTGGTAAAGTTCAACGCTTCCGTTTCGGCATTAATCACCGGAGCATCCGTTTCAACTCCCATCAGTGACCAGGTTCCGCTACTCAAATAAGCAAAGTTGCGATCCAATGCCGGAACGGCAGCAACAGCAGAACCGGTATCATGGCCGGCTACCGCAATCACAGGAATTGCACCCAGTCCGGTTATCTTTTGCACTTCTTCCGTCAATACTCCCACCTTTTCACCCGGGAATACAAAACGGCCGAAATTCTTCTCACTCAATCCTACCGCTTTCAGCAACTCCGGCTCCAAACGTCGTGTCTGTGCATTCACCAGCTGGGCTGTCGAAGCAATCGTATATTCCGTCACCATCTCTCCGGTAAGCATATAACTCAACGCATCCGGCATAAACAGAATTTTATCTGCCGCCTCCAACGCACTGTCGTGATTGCGACGTAAAGTATCTAATTGGAAAAGTGAATTAAAATTCATAATCTGAATACCCGTTTTACCATACACTTTGCTACGGGAAATACGGGAGAAAAGAGCATCCGGTGCTCCTACTGTATGCGGGTCACGATATGCATAAGGCTGGCGAAGCAAGTTACCGTCTTTTCCGACACATACAAAATCCACTCCCCAGGTATCGATACCGATAGAAGCAATGGATTCGCCACGATGAGCAACCAACTTCAATCCGTCAATAATGTGACGATATAATGCATAAATATCCCAATAGAAATGTCCACCTACTTCAATCAGGTGGTTAGGAAAACGATTAATCTCTTCCAGATTCAATCCGCCTTCAATGAAAGTTCCTAAGATTGTACGGCCGCTCGTTGCGCCCAGGTCGACTGCAAAAAAGTTTTGTTTCATGGTATTCTGTCTATATATTTAAGGTATCCATTTACCTACATGGCAAAGATAGGCGATTCCCTCCTCCTTTTCCTTATGTATTTTGATTGAAAGGGTATACATTTTGACACAAAAGACAAAAGACACAATACAATTGCAAATATAAACAGATTCACATTTTCCCTACACCTCTGTATAGGTACTAATAAACGGTATAAAGCCATCTTTGCTAAATGGATTTATACCGTTTACAATATATAAAATACCTATTTATGATGAATGAATTAGTAATCTACTTTCTTTTTACTATAATATGAGTTGTTACACGACGTTGTCCATAGTGGTTAAAGACTCCATTATCAGTAGGATAATTGACAACATCTGTTTTTGCCGCTCCTTTCCCCTTCACATACATAGTAGTAGATCCACCACCATCCATATTAAGTGCATATTGAGGATTGAAATGCTTTTTGAGGAATAAGGTTACTTCTTTTGCGCTCATACCTTCCGCCTTACCAGCCCAGCGCCCATCAATAGTGACTAACAACAAATCTTTATCCTCTGTCACAGCAACCACCGTACGAGGATGACGTACTCCTTGATGTCTGCGATAATCTTCATAGTCAAAAGACTCCAATTGTTCCATAGTATAATTACCAACAAAAGTTTCACCTAACGGATTGTAATCGTCAATCAGTGTGGGGGCACTAGCTAACAAATACTTTGCAGAATGTTGTTTATATGTATCAATTGCAGCCTTTCCATTTCTGCCGCCATATATAATTCCAATATCAGATTTTCCATCCGAATAAAGCGCACCATCATGTTTCCAGTATCGTAAATGTCCCTCCGGTAGTGTCACTTCAGAGATATTAGTTCCATTGATACGAATATAAATAGCTTCCTGTTCATACCCACCATTAATACCACCAATAGCCCCACGTACTTGTGCTGTAGTTGAAAGAGAATCTCCATTATTATATGTAAATTCAACTTTGTACTTATTGGAAAGTAAATCAATTTCCAGCACATTTACAATCTGTTGAGCCTTACTCACATCGTCATACCGTTCATAGTTATAATAAATAAAACCATCATCGATAGAATCAATTTTCCATTCATCTTGGACATTCTTCTGTAGAGTCGGAACTTTTACAACGGAAGGGTTGTCCGGTTCGTCCGGTTCATTTGGTGTTACCGGCTCTGTAACATCCGGTGTTTTGGGGTCATCATTGATCCCATCACTTCCACAAGCGACAACTAGACAAAAAAATACGGATAAAAAAGCAATTGTTAACTTCGTAAACTTCATAATATAATTTTTTAAATAAACATATAGATTCCCTATTCGTATCATTACTTATCATTAAAAGATTTCAATAATGGAGTTACGCCTGAAAGATCCCATATATCTGTAGACCAACCTATTTTCTTAGCAGCATCTACACTATTTTCCGTAGTAATACCATGGCAAATTGCAGTTTTATTGTTACCCCAATCATAAGTTCCGGCAGTATTAGCATCGGCCCCCGTCATACCTTTGTTGGGTCCCCATGCGATAATCATATCTTTTTTCGCATAACAATCCGTAGCCTTCGTATAGGTATTTGACTGCCATCCAATAACACGTCCTGATACAGGTTCACCATCAATCTGTTCATTCCAAGCGATACAACCTTTTATTGTAGGATTATTGCCATTAAGTCCTCCGGCAATACCACCTGCATTTCCTGTACTATAAAGAGTTCCTGTCGCAAAACAGTTTTCAACAACTACAGCATTCCTTGGTTCAGCAACAATACCACCGGCACGAGAAGACCCGATTACTTTTACATCTGCATAACAATTCCGTACAGTACCTTTAGCAAAAATGCCACCAATACCACCCACTTGCTGTATGCCACTTACAGTACCAGACACATATACATTTTCAATCAAACACTCCAAAGCATTTGTTCCCAAATAACCGGCAACAATACCCGTACAAGAAGAACCATATCCAATAACTTCCGCATTTTCAAAGCGCACATTACGACATGAACCATTCATTACCCCAAAGAAACTGGCGTACCGAGAACTGATCTCACAATGTAAATTTCTAATCGTATGTCCCTTACCATCAAAATGAATCTTTATATCAAAACGGTCAACAGGCTCACCCGTATTCAGCGGTTTCCAGTCAATGCCAGTCATATCAACATCATTCGTCATTTCGAAATAATAAGTTTTATCAAGTTCTACAACAGACATCATGTTCCTCATATGATTCCTATTGCTAATCAAATAAGGATTATCAACCGTTCCATCACCACCGTCAAATAAAGAAGAAGCTGCAACATAGATCACAGTAGACACTGTACCTTCGCCTTCATGATCATACTGTCCATTTCCAACCGGATGATTCACTACGCCTTTACCTGATGTCCATAGCGTGGAAGAACTTCCGTCAGCCAAACAAACCGCATTCTTCATCCCCAATGCTTTGGCAATAAAAGCTGCCTCCTCAAGTGTTGCACCATCAGCATTTCCCGTTATAGCACCATCAATAGTAAGCAGCATCATTTTTCCCTGAGCAGTTATCCCAATCACAGACCGAGCCATACGTTGTGTATAAATAGCATCTTGAGGAAACGAACACACTTTCCCTTCCATAAGTAACATTGGACCTGATGCTAAAGCTGATTCATATTCATCTTCCACATCCGTATAATCTGAAAACGTACAAGACTTCACATCTACAGAACCTTCCGCATCAATAGCAATCACTCCGTTCACTTTACTGGCAGATTCGATCGTAGGCGCAACCTTCACCACCTTATCCACCATAGTAAATGTAGACGGATTTCCGGAAATAGAATAACTGCCATTGATAGCAAACAATGCTTTTTTATCTTTAGCAATCATACTAGTTTTGGCAGGAGTATCACATACAGCAACTCTGGTAGAAAACATAGTCGTCGGATATACCACATAAGAAACGCTTTGGGTAGTCCCCCACATGCTCGCTTGTGCCGTACAAACAGCTGCCCCGTTACCTAAATCCGTTTTTCCCAAGATGCTCTCATAAGAGCCAATGAATCCACATCCCATTTAATTTCTTGGTTGAAATCTTTTTTCAACATTTCGCTATAATCTGAATTATCTCCAGAGTCACTACAACTATAGACTAACGCCAATAGAAAAGACATATATAAATATTTCATTTTCATTATTTTCTCCATTTAAAATTAAAAAATAAGTCCATCATTCCAACCCGGGTTCTGCGTTAATGCTCCATTGGTTAAAACACGATCCTTTGTTGGTATCGGGTACAAGTAATCCTTGTCCTCATTCCATACTCTTTTGATACTTTGATGAATAATCAAATTACCACTTGTCTCATGATCCAAGCTAAGTTCACCACCTATCTCAAACTGATCTACACAAGAAGAGTTTCCTTTATCAGTACTCAAATACAGATAAACATCATTCGTTCCATCACCGTCCAAATCATATTCACCCGGACCGGGAAAATAAATACCAAGAAATGGTTTTTCAAATATTTTACCTTCCTTCCAACGCATGATATCATAATATCTAAAGCCTTCCATTACCAGTTCTATAGCGCGTTCACGTCTAATTTCAAGGATAATCCCCTGATTATCGTCACTTTCCACGTGCGGATACCACTCCTTCAAATAAGGGTCCGGATTAGCATTTGCTGTTGCCATTAATAAATTCGGCATATTTACACGAGCCTTAGCTTATTAATTGTTTTATTCAATCATCCTGAGTCAATGTCCCCAATTCTGCTTTTGCTTCCGCACAATTCAAATAAACTTCGGCTGTACGAAACAATGGCAAATCAGATTCAGAAGACATATCATATTTAACTCCACAATCGTACTTCTTCAGATGATACCCTAATTTTGCCAACTTAAAGTTTGGCAGATATTTTTTCCCGTCATCACGTACATATCCTGCTGCACGAATCGTTTGTGTCAGACGCGGATCACGGTTTTTCATCTCTTCCACAAATCCAATAGTCTCATAATTACTCTTATCTGTAAAACGAGAACCATCTTTCATCAGATAAGAATTAACAAAACGCTTTGTCACACCTGAATTTGCCTCACCAGGAGAATTGCAAAATGCCTGTACAATATTAGTCAATCCCAAAGCTGCATTGTAATCTTTCGCCAGGATTATTTCCGTGGTTCAGCATTCAAAGAGCCAAATAAATTGAAATAAGGGGTAGAACCTGCCGTATAAACTGTATAACCACTCTCATTGATAAAGATATCCGATGCGGATGCACATTCACGAAGATACTTTTCCCAATCATTCAAACCATGATACTTTCGAAATGTACCTTCAAACAAACAAATTCTGGATTTTAAAGCCAAAGCAGTCCAACGAGTCACCCGGTATACATCTTTTTGTTTTCTCAAATTATCAATCGCGAAATCAATGTCCTCCAATACTTTCCCCATTACAAACTCACGAGAATCTCTAGGTTTACTCAAAGCTTCCGTATCAGCACTTCCAATCACATAATCATACCATGGCACATCTCCAAAACGCCTCACCTTTACAAAATAAAAATAAGCTCTAAAAAAACGTGCCAAACCTTCATAATGATTCCGTACTTCCTCATTCTGGCAACGATAAATGTTCTCCAGGCAGAAATTAATATCACGAAGGGCTCCCCAACCCCAACCATCGAAATTAGAATCTGTTTCAGGTATAGTGCGTTGCCCGCTAATCGCTTTTTCCAAGATAGGCTGAATAATTACATCACCGTAATCTTTAAACACTCCTGTACCCGAAATACAAGCGACATAGAAATTGTTTGAATACAATTCTAACTCGTTTTCTGTTGTAAAGAATGTTTCCGGTGTAATTTTATCTTCCGGAAATTTATCCAAAATACTTTCACAAGAAATCATTGCCATCAGAGGCAAGAGCATCCATATTTTATATTTTATACTACTCATATTATCCTAGTTTTTATTTTCCATTAAAAAGTCACATCAATTCCAAATGAATAGGTCTTACTCATTGGATAAGAAGTCACGTTCGTATGACCACTTTTCCAGCTCGTAGAAGCCCCAGCATGTTCCGGATCAATATAATTACTATGTAAAGGCTGAATGTAAAAAGATTCTCTCCACTAAAATAAACCCTGACACGTTCCATATGCAAAGCCTTTAGCCAAGTACGTGGCAAAGAGTAACCGACTGTTACATTTTTAAGACGGCAATAAGCCACATTTTGCAAATAGCGAGTATTAGGTTTAGACAACTCACGTGGATTAACATCCAATGCCACATAGCCTCTCGGACGTGGGAAATAAGCATCCGGATTATCTTCTGACCAAACATCTGTCAAGAAATCCTTCGGAATAAAAGTACAATAAGGACGGGCATAGGGACCCCAGAACAGACTAGTTTCACCATTGGGATACCAATGTTGGCGACCGACGCCTTGCAACAAAGCAGAAAAATCAATTCCATTCCAATCTGCAGCTAATCTGACAGAATATGTATATCTTGGTAAAGAATTTCCAATCACTTTCTGATCCTTCACATCGTTTGCCGATAAAGTAGGAGAAATAATATTATCGCCATCCAAGTCCACATATTTCACATCCCCCGCATGGAGACCTTGAGATTTTACAGAAATATTCAATATATTATTTACGTAACTCTGATTTACCGGATAGTTTTCAGCTTCTTCATCAGTTTTGAAGAGACCATCAACAACATATCCCCAAATCTCTCCCAGTTGTTGTCCTTCATATGGAGTGCCCAATGTTTTGTTATCATTGTTATACTTTGTCACTTTAGTCGTATTATCAGCCAAGCCTAGTACGACAGAATAATGGAACGCTTTTCCCTTTAGATTAAAAGAATCATTCCAACTAATCGATGCTTCCCAACCTTTCGTACGTAAGTTAGCAGCATTTGTTTTTGGAGAAGAAGCACCATATACATTCGGAAGATCCTTGGAAGCCATCAACATATCTTTCGTATCACGTACATATATATCAGCCGTCATATTCAAACGATTATTCAATAGTCCGAGATCCAAACCGATATTTTTTGTAACAACCGTTTCCCAAGTGAAATCAGAAGCATTCGGAGCAGAGATACTAGCACCTGACGCTTTATTTTTATCACCAAAAGCATAAGAAATTGTACCACCAGAAGATATAGTCTGCAAATAGTCATAATATCCGACTTGTTGGTTTCCTAATGCTCCCAAAGAAAAGCGTAATTTCAAATTACTAATTTGTTTACGTAATGGTGCAAAGAACTTTTCTTCATTAATTCTCCACCCGGCAGAAACTGAAGGAAAAAAGCCATAGCGATATCCCCGGGCAAACCGTGAACTACCATCATAGCGTCCGCTAAATTCAAATAAATATCTATTTTTATAGTCATAATTCAAACGATAAAAAAGACCGAAAAGAGCATATCTATTTTTACCACCCGCAATACTCATTTCATCACCATTAGCTAAATTAAAATCAGTTAAATCTTCGGACAATAAATCATTACGTTGTATTTTGATGTCTTTAAAAAATTTAGTTTCATAATTGACACCGGCAGTTGCACTTACATGGTGCACATCGGCAAATGTATTTGTATAATTTCCATAAATATTGTATGAATGAAACCAATCATGATTAGAACGTTCATAAAGAGTATTAAGGCCATAACCATCTGTTTTCCAAAGAACTTCTCCGGGTACACGTGAATATGGATAATTAGCACTACGATTCATTGCCGTATATTCATGTTGAGCAAACGAATAATTAGCCGTCACCGTTACATTCTTAACAGGTGTCATTACCGCCTCAAAGGTGGTATTAAAAAAGTAATTAGTATCCTCATTCTTGTGTTTACCGTATTCAAGAATTGCACTAAGATCATTAGCAGGGCGATATCCTCCTGTAATAACTGTTGCATTCCCCATATATGTACCATCCGGATTGATTGGAACAATAGAAGCTAAGGCATGCTTACTTATCGCATCAAAAAGATTGTTAATAGCACCTGGCCCCGGAAATGGATAAGAATCCTTTTTGTATGACGTATTATTACTTATCTTCAACCATGGAGCAATCTCAATACTTACCTTGGAACGGAAATTGTATTTAGTGAAACTATCCATATTTTTCCGAATAACTCCTTTCTGATCATAATAAGCACCGGAAAGGAAATAGTGCACTTTCTTATTGCCACCACTGACACTAATATTGTGTTCCCATGTAGGACGAGACTCATCCATGAAGTAGTTATACCAATCAAAGTTACCATAATATTTATATTCACCATCTTTGATAACCACCCACGGTCGTTCCGGATTTTCCGTTTTATCATTACGCCGGATCCACATTTCATAATAATCTTCATCATTATAATTCGTATAGTTAGAACCTTGATAGGTAGAATAAAACATATCATTGATAGCCGCCGAATAATAACCGCGAGTCTCAAAATCTCTGGAAACTGTAGGTGAGCCAAAGCTATAACGTCCGTTATAAGAAACACGTGTTTTATCATCATTACCAGATTTTGTTGTAACCAAAATTACTCCATAAGCTGCACGAGCCCCATATACAGCAGCAGAAGAAGCATCTTTCAATACACTAATAGACTCCACATCATTGGGATTCACTGCATCGATAGTACCTTCTACACCATCAACTAATATCAAAGGCGTGGCACTACTACTGATAGAATTGATACCACGAATATTTATGCTACCACCCTGTCCCGGACGACCGTTAGAAACAGTAACATTCATATTAGGAACAGCTCCTTGAAGTAGTTTAGACAAATTATCGGCCGAACGTCCGATTACTTGTTTATCGTCAACCACAGCAACAGCACCCGTCAAATTGATTTTTTTCTGTGTACCATATCCCACAACAACTACTTCTTCCAAAACCTTGGTATCCTCTTCCAATGTAATAATCAAAGTTTTACCATCCTCAACTTTTACCTGTTGGTCTTTATAACCAATATATGAGATATTCAACACATTAAGCTTTCCTTCTTCTCCGTTTAAAGAAAAATTTCCGTTTACATCACTCACCGTTCCTCTATTGCTTCCTTTCAGAGCAATTGTAACACCAATCAACGGTTCACCGTTCGTATCAACGACCTTACCTGTAATCTTCTTCAAATTTCCATCAGGCGCAAATCTTTTACTAGACAAAATTATGCTTTTATCAAGCACTGAATAAACAACGTCACTTCCCTTAAAAACCTCATCTAGAATTTTAAAAATATTCTGTTTATTGACATTAATAGAGACACGTTTATGTACATTAACCTGCTGACTGTTAAAGAAGAATACAAAGTCAGTCCGCGATTCTATTATTTTCAAGACGGTTTCAATCGTTTGATTATTGACTTTCAAGTCAAGGATCGCATTTTGCGCATAAGTATTTGTCGCACGAATGCATCCTATCGAAACACATAGCATAATAATTAATAATCTCATAGGCAATGGAATTCCTTTTAAAGTTGCTTTCAGTAGCCTTTTAATCCCAAGAATTTGGATACTACAATGTTTTTGCATAAATTTGTTGTGATTTAAATTAAAAATAAAGTTAACTACACTTGTCGGCAAACAAGTAAGGCTAAATGATTTTTATATGGGAAGAATAGTGCTATATTTTTCCCATATTTTTTGTTTAAGGAGGGAGTGTTTTCATAGTTCTTTTTTGTTTAATAAATTTCTATTATTGTTTTCTCTTTCACAACACCGTTGTCCAATGCCGATTCAAGATATCTGTATCTCACCCCTGAAGCTATTTTGAAGTGTTCCAAGATCTTATCCAGACGTTGATTAATAAAAGTACCTGTAAAGCAATATTTCTTTAATAATGGATTAACAATACGGAACTCTACGTCAAAACGCTTGCTCAAAGTTCTTAAAGCATCTTCAAGAGGAGTATCTCGATAAATGATCCTTCCACTTTTCCAAGCAATATCAGATTCAACAAAAGTAGTTGTACACAAAAGTTTCTCATCCAATAAATTATAAATCACCTTCTGTCCGGGTTGCATACTATAAGTAACCTCCCTGCCTTTCTGCTGACAATGGAATTTTACTCTACCTGTCACCAAAGTAGCAGCTACAAACTTATCATCCGGATAAGCATCCACGTTAAATTCAGTACCTAAAACCTCTAATTCAATCCCCTTTCCTACATCGACTAAGAATTTCCGTCCATTATCCTTTTGTACTGAAAAATAAGCTTCTCCGAGCAATTCAACCTTTCGATATTCTCCTTCAAAAGACACTGGATATTTTAGATAAGAAGCAGAATTCAGCCATACCCAAGTACCATCCGGTAACTCCACTTTTGTCATCATCCCCGGATTAGACCGAATTTCGACATAACGATCATAATTTTTATCTTGATTAAATACAAAATAGAAGAAAGATAAGAATAAAGGAATAAATAACACAGCTGCTGCTCTTATCCCCCATTCCCACCAGTTTATTTTCTTCCTTTTTGACAATCTCTTATCCAGCTTCACCAATGCCTGTTTAGGATCTATCTGCTTCACGGTATCTATTATATCTGTTACGTGGTGTATGTAACAAATCTGTTTAGCTATTTTTCTGTTCTCTTCAGAGAGGGAAATCCAATTTTCTACCTCTTCTTTTTCTTTCTCTCCTAGTGTACCGGAAAAATAAAGGAGTAAAAGAGCCTCATCTATATTTTCATGTAATTCCATCATCTTTTATGTTCATTTTATTAAGAAGACGGAATACTTCAATTAGCCCCTAAACAAAAATGCAACTTTTTTAATTAAAAGCTGCATTTTATTTTAAGACTCAAAAACGAATCGGCTATCCTTAGAGAAAATAAGGGAATATGATTGTAATCAACGGTAAATAGTCTTTTAGTTCTACACGTAAAAGTCTCAATGCTTGCTGGATACGATACTCCACTAATTTTATGGAAACGTTTAATTCTTTCGCAATCTCTTTATATGTTTTATCTTGATAACGACTCATCTCAAAAGTTATACGATAGGACTCCGGCAATCGCATCACGGCCTTTTCTATTTTCACCATCAATTCCTCCACTACATAAAAATCAGGATCTTCAAAACTTGTCTGCATTTCTTCAGCAAACATATGCTCATAACAACGTCTTTTTGTCTGATTCTTACTGATTAAATCCAAGCATCTGTTTCTGACCGCCATAAACAAATAACTTCGCAAAGAAGTTTCTATGATCTGGAATTCTCTGTTTTCCCATAGCCATGTCATGATATCCAAAACAACTTCTTCAGCATCTTCTATAGGAATATAGTACTTCCCGAAGGCACATAATATGGAATAATACTTCAAAAATAAAGTATCAAAAGCCTTTCTATCTCCTTTTCTAAAAAGAGAATAAAGCTCAATATCTTCATCTATCACACGATTTGTCTCCTTGTTCACTTTACAAACTTGTCTTCTTATTCACTTTACAAATTTATATATTTAATAACCCTTAAACAAACAATTGCATCTTTTTTAATAGACAATAAAAAAAAGTCAGCACAAAATGAAGCAATAAAGAAACAACTTTGTTACATATACCCACATATATCCTGATTATATCACTATCCCTTTCTAAAGTATTTTCACTTTTATGCAAAAAAACTTTGGTTTTATGCATATTTTCTCCAAAATAATGCATACTTTTGCGCCATTCTTAGAATAATTATACAATGAAGAAGAAAGCAAATCGGTTAGACGCCATCAAAATGATAATCTCAAGCAAGGAGGTCGGTTCGCAGGAAGAACTGCTGCAAGAGCTGAACCGCGAAGGCTTCGAACTGACACAGGCCACCCTCTCCCGCGACTTGAAACAATTGAAAGTAGCCAAGGCTGCCAGTATGAACGGAAAGTACGTATATGTACTGCCGAACAACATTATGTATAAACGTTCTACCGACCAGAGTGCCGGTGAAATGTTACGTAACAACGGATTTATCTCTTTACAGTTTTCCGGTAACATTGCCGTTATCCGCACCCGTCCCGGTTATGCGAGTAGCATGGCGTATGACATCGACAACAATGAATTCAGTGAAATTCTGGGAACCATTGCCGGTGACGATACAATCATGTTGGTGTTGCGTGAAGGAGTTGCCATCAGCAAAATACGTCAGCTTCTGTCACTCATCATTCCCAATATCGAATAATTATACCTATTATTATATAATAAAGAAATGGACACTCAACAAATAGATGTTATGGTAGCCGACGCCTCACATGAGGTTTACGTTGACACTATTTTGGAAACTATCAGAAATGCTGCCGCCGTACGAGGAACAGGAATTGCGGAACGCACACACGAATACGTAGCGACAAAGATGAAAGAAGGTAAGGCGATTATTGCTCTTTGTGGCGATACTTTTGCCGGATTCACCTACATCGAATCATGGGGAAACAAGCAATATGTGGCTACTTCCGGTCTGATCGTTCATCCCGATTTCCGTGGGTTAGGACTGGCAAAACGTATCAAACAGGCTTCTTTCCAACTGGCACGTCTCCGATGGCCGAAAGCAAAAATATTCAGTCTGACCTCCGGAGCAGCTGTCATGAAAATGAACACCGAACTGGGTTATGTACCTGTCACCTTCAACGAACTGACAGACGACGAAGCTTTCTGGAAAGGATGCGAAGGATGTATCAACCATGATATCCTGGTAGCGAAAAACCGCAAGTTCTGCATCTGTACAGCCATGCTATACGATCCGACAGAGCCGCGGAACATCAAAAAAGAACAAGAAAGAAATAACATTTAAAAGATACAGCACTATGGAAGAAAAGAAGAAAAAAGTAGTGGTGGCATTCAGCGGCGGACTGGACACATCGTTCACCGTCATGTACCTCGCCAAAGAAAAAGGTTACGAAGTATATGCAGCTTGTGCCAATACGGGTGGTTTCAGTGAAGAACAACTGAAAACAAACGAAGAAAATGCTTATAAACTGGGAGCTACGAAATATGTAACAATAGACGTTACCCAGGAATACTACGAAAAGAGCCTGAAATACATGGTTTTCGGAAATGTGCTGCGTAATGGTACTTATCCTATTTCGGTTAGTTCCGAACGTATTTTCCAGGCATTGGCTATCGCACGCTATGCTAACGAAATTGGTGCAGACGCCATTGCACATGGTTCTACCGGCGCAGGTAACGACCAGATTCGTTTCGATATGACTTTCCTCGTACTGGCTCCCAATGTGGAAATCATCACATTAACCGTGATATGGCATTGAGCCGTCAGGAAGAAATCGACTATCTGAACAAGCATGGTTTCAGTGCAGACTTCGCCAAACTGAAATACTCTTATAACGTAGGCTTATGGGGTACTTCTATCTGTGGTGGCGAAATCCTCGACTCCGCGCAAGGACTCCCGGAAACAGCTTACCTCAAGCACGTTGAAAAAGAAGGTAGCGAACAGCTCCGCCTGACTTTCGAAAAAGGGGAACTGAAAGCTGTCAACGACGAGAAGTTTGACGACCCGATCAAAGCCATCCAGAAAGTGGAAGAGATTGGCGCAGCATACGGTATCGGCCGTGATATGCACGTAGGCGATACAATTATCGGTATCAAAGGCCGTGTAGGATTCGAAGCAGCCGCCCCGATGTTGATTATCGGCGCTCACCGTTTCCTTGAGAAATATACATTAAGCAAATGGCAACAATATTGGAAGGATCAAGTAGCTAACTGGTACGGTATGTTCCTCCACGAAAGTCAATACCTGGAGCCGGTGATGCGTGACATCGAAGCCATGTTGCAGGAAAGCCAGCGCAACGTAAACGGTACAGCTATCCTCGAGCTTCGCCCTCTTTCCTTCTCTACCGTAGGTGTAGAATCGGAAGATGATCTGGTGAAGACTAAATTCGGAGAATACGGTGAAATGCAGAAAGGCTGGACAGCCGAAGACGCAAAAGGCTTTATCAAAGTGACTTCTACTCCGCTACGTGTTTACTATAATAACCACAAAGACGAAGAGATATGATTAAAGCAGGAATCATTGGTGGCGCAGGATATACCGCAGGCGAGTTAATCCGTCTGCTGCTCAACCATCCGGAAACTGAAATCGTATTTATCAACAGCAGCAGTAATGCCGGAAACAGAATTACCGACGTACACGAAGGCTTGTATGGAGAAACGGATTTAACGTTCACCGACCAGTTACCTCTGGACGAAATCGACGTTCTTTTCTTCTGTACCGCCCACGGAGATACAAAGAAATTCATGGAAAGTCACAACATACCGGAAAACCTGAAGATTATCGACCTCTCCATGGACTACCGTATCAAAAGTGACGACCACGACTTTATCTACGGTCTGCCGGAATTGAACCGCCGCGCCACTTGTACGGCGAAGCACGTAGCCAACCCCGGCTGTTTTGCAACCTGCATCCAGCTTGGTTTGCTTCCGCTTGCCAAGAATCTGATGCTGACGGATGATGTAATGGTAAATGCCATTACAGGAAGTACGGGAGCCGGAGTGAAACCGGGTGCTACCAGTCATTTCAGTTGGAGAAACAACAATATGAGTGTGTACAAAGCATTCGACCACCAACACGTTCCGGAAATCAAGCAATCGCTGAAACAGTTGCAAAACAGCTTCAATTCGGACATCGACTTTATTCCGTACCGTGGAGATTTCGCTCGTGGTATCTTCGCGACGCTGGTAGTCAAGACCAAAGTAGCGCTGGAAGAAATCGTTCGTATGTATGAGGAATATTATGCAAAAGACTCCTTTGTACACATCGTAGACAAGAATATTGACTTGAAACAAGTCGTTAATACTAATAAGTGCCTGATACATCTGGAAAAACATGGTGATAAGCTATTGATTATCTCTTGTATCGACAACTTGCTGAAAGGCGCCAGCGGACAAGCGGTTCATAACATGAACCTGATGTTCAATCTGGAAGAAACCGTAGGACTACGTTTAAAGCCTTCAGCTTTTTAAAAACAAAGAATTATGAAATTATTCGACGTATATCCTTTATATAACATCAACATTGTCAAGGGCAACGGTTGCAAAGTATGGGATGAGAACGGAACGGAATATCTGGATCTCTACGGAGGCCATGCCGTTATCTCTATCGGACATGCACACCCTCACTATACAGCAATGATAAGTAACCAGGTGGCTAAACTTGGTTTCTACTCAAACTCCGTCATCAACAAGCTCCAACAAGAGGTAGCCGAACGACTGGGCAAGATTTCCGGTTACGAAGACTACAGCCTGTTTCTGATTAACAGTGGAGCCGAAGCGAACGAAAACGCTTTGAAGCTGGCTTCCTTCTATAACGGACGTACCAAAATCGTATCTTTCAATAAGGCGTTTCACGGACGGACGTCTCTGGCGGTAGAAGCGACCCACAATCCTTCCATTATCGCCCCTATCAACAATAACGGTCATGTCACCTATCTCCCGCTCAACGATATGGAAGCGATGAAACAAGAATTGTCTAAAGGAGACACATGCGCTGTTATCATTGAAGGAATACAAGGTGTAGGCGGTATCAAGATACCAACCACCGAATTTATGCAGGAACTCCGCAAAGCTTGCAGCGAAACAGGAACGATCCTGATTCTCGATGAAATTCAGAGCGGATACGGGCGTAGCGGTAAATTCTTCGCTCATCAATATAATGACATTAAGCCGGATATCATCACTGTAGCCAAAGGAATCGGTAACGGCTTTCCAATGGCAGGTGTCTTAATCAGCCCGATGTTTAAACCGGTATATGGCCAGTTGGGAACTACTTTTGGAGGAAATCACCTGGCATGTTCGGCAGCTCTCGCTGTGATGGATGTCATTGAACAGGAAAATCTGGTAGAAAATGCTAAGGCAGTAGGTGATTACTTACTGGAAGAGCTGAAAAAATTCCCGCAAATCAAAGAAGTGCGCGGACGCGGACTAATGATCGGCCTCGAATTTGAAGAACCGATCAAGGAACTACGCAGCCGTCTCATCTATGACGAGCATGTATTTACCGGAGCAAGCGGCACGAATGTACTTCGCCTGTTACCTCCTCTCTGTCTCAGCATGGAGGAAGCGAAAGAGTTCCTCGCCCGGTTCAAAAAAGTACTCTAACCGCTCATTTGATTAATAAACAGCCAACGATAAAAGCAGCCTTTATTAGAAATTTATTTCTTATTCTGGCTGCTTTTTGTTTTTTCGTAATTAACTGCTACCTTTGCCTTTAACAACTCATTAAAAATAAGCGTATATGAAAATAGCCATTATCGGTGCAGGAAACATGGGCGGTTCAATAGCCCGTGGCCTGGCAAAAGGAAGTCTGATAGACGATTCGGACATCATTGTGTCCAATCCGAGTGCCGGAAAACTAGAGAAACTGAAAAAAGAATTTCCGGGTATCTCCACCACCAACAATAATCTGGAAGCAGCCACAGGAGCAGACATTGTCATCCTTACCGTCAAACCGTGGTTTATGGAATCGGTGATGCGCGAGTTGAAATTAAAAAGCAAACAGATACTCATCTCCGTAGCTGCCGGCATCAGTTTTGAAGAACTGGCTCATTATGTCGTAGCACCGGAAATGCCCATGTTCCGTCTGATTCCAAACACCGCTATCAGCGAACTGGAAAGCATGACGCTTGTTGCCGCGCGCAACACGAATGATGAACAAGACAACTTCATCCTCCGGTTATTTAGCGAGATGGGAACAGTGATGCTTATCCCCGAAGATAAAATAGCGGCAGCCACCGCATTGGCATCCTGCGGTATCGCTTACGTACTGAAATACATTCAGGCAGCCATGCAAGCCGGAATCGAAATGGGACTCCGCCCTAAAGATGCCATGCAGATGATAGCCCAATCCTTAAAAGGAGCGGCCGCACTGATTCAGAACAACGACACCCACCCAGCGTAGAAATCGACAAAGTAACCACTCCGGCGGAATCACCATCAAGGGTATCAATGAATTAGAACACAACGGCTTCACCTCTGCTATTATCAAAGCCATGAAGCTTCCAAATAACGCCATAGAATTATTAATCATAAAATACTAACCACTTGTATGAATGAACAAATTAAACAGATAGCAGAACGCCTCCGCGGATTACGTGATGTATTGGAACTGACCGCAGAGGATATCGCCCGCGATAGTGACATTTCTGCTGAAGAATACCGGCTTGCGGAAACTGGAGATTACGATATCTCTGTCAGCATGTTACAAAAAATAGCCCGTACGTATAATGTAGCCCTCGACGCTCTGATGTTTGGCGAAGAGCCTAAAATGAGCAGCTACTTTGTGACTCGTGCCGGCAAAGGTATCAGCATCGAACGTACCAAAGCTTATAAATACCAGTCACTGGCTTCAGGATTCATGAACCGTACCGCCGATCCGTTCATCGTTACCGTTGAACCGAAAGCAATCGACGAGCCGATCCATTATAACAAACATAATGGACAGGAATTCAACCTTGTCATCGAAGGACGTATGCTTATCAACATCGAAGGCAAAGAAATCATCCTCAATCAAGGAGACAGTATTTATTTTAACTCTAAACTTCCACATGGCATGAAAGCGCTCGATGGCAAAACGGTACGTTTTCTGGCAGTAATTATGTAATAACATCATGGTAGAAAGATTTTTATCACAGACCTCTTTCAGTTCACAAGAGGACTTCAACAAGAATTTGAAAATAAACGTCCCGGAGAACTTCAACTTCGGTTATGACGTAGTAGATGCCTGGGCAGCCGAACAACCCGACAAGAAGGCTTTACTTTGGACAAATGACAAAGGTGAAAGCCGCCAATTTTCATTTGCCGAAATGAAGCGTTACACAGATATGACCGCTTCTTACTTCCAAAGTCTGGGTATCGGTCGTGGGGACATGGTGATGCTGATTCTGAAACGCCGTTATGAGTTCTGGTATAGCACCATCGCCCTTCATAAACTGGGAGCAACCGTCATTCCGGCCACCCACTTGCTGACCAAAAAAGATATTATCTATCGCTGCAACGCTGCCGATATCAAGATGATCGTAGCTGCCGGTGAAGGAATCATCCTGCAACATATCAAAGATGCTCTCCCCGAGTGTCCCACTGTAGAAGAGTTGGTCAGTGTCGGACCGGAAATACCGGAAGGTTCGAAGATTTCCATCAGGGCATCGAAAATGCCGCTCCGTTTGTACGTCCACGCCATGCGAACACTAACGACGACATCTCTCTGATGTATTTTACTTCCGGCACTACCGGCGAACCTAAGATGGTGGCACATGACTTTACTTATCCGTTAGGTCATATCGTTACCGGTAGTTTTTGGCACAACCTGAACGAGAACAGTCTTCACCTCACCATTGCCGATACCGGCTGGGGAAAAGCAGTATGGGGAAAACTCTACGGACAGTGGATTGCCGGAGCCAATATCTTCGTCTACGACCACGAGAAGTTTACCCCGGCAGCTATTCTGGAAAAAATCCAGGAATATCATGTCACCTCTCTCTGTGCACCTCCTACCATCTTCCGGTTCCTGATTCACGAAGACCTGACAAAATTCGATTTATCTTCACTCAAATACTGCACCATTGCCGGAGAAGCATTAAACCCTGCCGTATTTGAAACATTCAAGAAACTGACAGGTATCAACTGATGGAAGGTTTCGGACAAACAGAAACAACCCTTACCATCGCCACTATGCCGTGGATGGAACCGAAACCGGGAAGCATGGGGCTGCCGAATCCTCAATATGATGTAGATTTGATTGACCATGAAGGTCGCTCTGTTGAAGCCGGTGAGCAAGGACAAATTGTAATCCGCACCAGCAAAGGCAAACCTCTCGGACTTTTCAAAGAATACTACCGGGATGCGGAACGTACTCACGAAGCTTGGCACGATGGTATTTATTATACCGGTGACGTTGCCTGGAAAGACGAAGACGGTTACCTTTGGTTCGTTGGTCGTGCAGACGACGTTATCAAGAGCTCTGGCTACCGCATCGGTCCATTCGAAGTGGAAAGTGCATTGATGACTCATCCGGCTGTTGTGGAATGTGCCATTACCGGAGTACCCGACGAGATTCGTGGCCAGGTGGTAAAAGCTACGATTGTTCTATCCAAAGACTATAAAGCACGTGCCGGAGAAGAACTGATTAAGGAATTGCAGAACCACGTGAAGAAAGTGACTGCTCCTTATAAATATCCGCGTGTGATCGAGTTCGTAGAAGAGCTACCTAAGACAATCAGCGGTAAGATCCGCCGGGTGGAGATTCGCGAAAACGATAAGAAGTAAATTATAAACAACTCTAATCAATAGAAGAACGATATTACAGATGATGTAATATCGTTCTTCTCATATCTACCCAACAATAAAATTCAACAGAAATAATATGATAGTTCCTGTTTATTTAAAACTCTCTTTTTTCCAATAATTATGTCCTTCAATAATATGACTGTTATTAGCTTTATAAAAATCCTTCACAGGAGTCATCTGAAAACAATTATTAATAATAGCATTATCGACATCTTCAAAAGTAACAATCGGTTGTTGGTTTACAGGATACTTCGATCTAACATTATTCAGAACAATCTGCTTACACTTACTGAATTGCCACGGTGAACCAGTCTGCGAAGAGAAATCCACATTATCAAAACGAATATCTTCAGCAATATCAATTATAAATCCAACCTCTGCCTTCATATTAATATTTGAAAAGGACAAACCTTGTACAGGCATTTCTTCAATCCCTTTAATATAACCAATTTGCTTGATATCAGAACCTGTGATATTACTCAAATGAATGTTCCGGAAAACAGGAGTCCGTTCACTGACAGGTTCCACTTTTGATTCTTTATCATAGAACAAATCAAAGATGAAGCATTCCGCTGAATATTCTTCATGACGATATTATCTACCGAAGCTCTTCAACAACTCCTCCTCTCCCACGAGAAGATTTCAAGCGAATACCGGAATCCGTACCATCGAAAACACAATTAGAAATTGTCACTCTCCTTACACCGCCTGACATTTCACTACCAATAACTACCCCTCCATGACCGGAAAGCATAACACAATTAGTTATCGTTATATTTTCACATGCCTTTCCATATTTCCGTCCATCAGCATCACGCCCCGATTTAATTGTAATACAATCATCCCCCACACTAATAAAACAATCAGAAATACGCACATTCCGGCAAGAAGAAGGTTTATTCCATCCGTATTGGGACCTTTTGGGTCTTTTGAAGGGTTATATATCGTCACTCCATGCACTGTTACATTATCACAAAAAGCCGGATTTATGGTCCAAAAAGGAGAATTGACAATTTTCACATTCTCTATCAACACATTGTTACATTCATAAAACTGAATAAAAGGAGGCCGAAACATACGACGCTCTAAAGAAGGTTTATAATAATCCGAAATTTCCAGATCTTCATTAGCCTCTTCCCACATTCGTTGTAGTTTATTCAAAGCAGGCAATTTTCCTCCGTTCTTTTTAATCAGCTCCCGTGTTTCTTTCTCCCAGCTCCACCATTTGAATCCATTACCGTCCAACGTTCCACGCCCGGTTATAGTCAAATTCTCCGCATCATGCGCATAAATCAGGGGAGACAAAGTATTCATCACTGTACCTTCCCAACGAATCTTCACAAAAGGAAGATAATCTTCAAAACGATCTGAAAAACGAAGAACAGCTCCGGACTCCACATACAAAGTTATATTACTTTTCATGTGGATAGTGGCTGTCAAATAAACACCTGCCGGGAAATAAATAGTTCCTCCACCTTCAGAAGATGCTTTTTCAATCGTTTGGTTTATTAACTCCGTACAAGATTCAATACCTCGGGGATCAGCTCCAAGCTCCTTCATATTAAAGGTACGAGACCATGCGGTTACGGCTATAACAAGTCCCACTACACAAATAAATAGACGTTTCATTTATAGTTTTCATTTAAAATTTTACCAGTTCTAATTGTCAAAACAAAAGTACGAGGTATCTTCTCTCCTTATAGGGTAATAATTGTGCTTGATAGAGGATAGACAGGTGGATTAAATATGCAAAAGCGTGCATTTTATGTTCAATCACGGTTTTATATTTCCTTTTTAATCCAGTTTTATCTATTTTTGCTCTACACATAATTTATAATATCATGAAGACACTCTATGTTTTCCTTTTATGCTTATACACCAGTCTGACTGTAGCAGCTCAACCTCTTTGCCAGATTAAACACTTCTCTGTCAATAGTGGGCTTTCGCAAGGAGTAGTAGTGAATATAATGCAAGACAAAAAAGGATTTCTTTGGTTCGCCACCTGGAATGGACTGAACAAATTCGACGGATACACATTTAAAAATTACAAAGCATTCCCGGGAGACGGCTGTACGTTAACGACCAACCGCTTCTCTTATATTACAGAGAGCAAAGACGGAGATATATGGTGCAAATCTTATGATAACCGTGCATATCTATTCGATATTCAAACAGAGAAGTTTATTGACATACTCCTTCCTATTGAATCATCCCTGCAACAAACCAACATAGTCAGCAATATCTATACCTTAAATAAAGGAATTACGTGGATCACCTGTGAACAAGGTTATGCTTTCAGAATCAATGAGCAAACCTGCAAAGAAGGAAAAGATATCATATTATACAGCAGCTTTAACCAAAATTTAAAAGGAAACAAGATATTCGACATTTACGAAGATTCCGACGGGGACGAATGGATCATGACAGATAAGGGAGTAACCATCATCGGGAAAAAACGAATCAACAGCGATTATCCGTTCAAAATGGTCAAAGAATATAATAAGAGAATATATCTTATCTCAACTTCCGGAAAAATCGCAATATATGATCCCAAGAACGGGAATATAAAATTCCAGGAGTTACCATGTCCTGTCACAGATATCTATTCCATATCTTCCATTTCCCCTTCTAATGACAAGATCGGCTTAGGAACTGACAACGGATTTATAACATACGATACAGAAAAGAAAAAATTCCAACATTTTAATATACAAACAGCCACCCAGCCATCCAATGAAGCTCATTTCTTTTATCAGGACAAAACCGGAGAAGTCTGGATCTTTGCCAATACCTCCGGTGTGATAAAGCTAAATCTGAAAACAGGAGATAAGCAGCACTTCACAGCTCCTATACAAAACCTAATCCAATATGAACGCGACAACCGGTACATGATCTTTGAAGACCATGAAGGCACACTATGGATGAGTCCTCAAAAAGGGCATTTGTGCTATTATGACCGCGACAGTAATCAACTGAAACTATACTTTGCAGATGAAAATAATCCCGCTTCCCTATTTGCCCCCTCTATTCGTTATTATTATACCGACCGGCAACAGAATGTATGGATTACCAATGACCGGGGCGTAGACAAAATATCTTTCTATCCCAATAAATACAAAATACGTCCCATAGACAATGGATTGGAAATACGTGCTTTTCTTGCCGACAAACAGAAACGTCTCTGGGTTGCTTCCAAAAAGGGAAACGTCAGAATTTACCGTCCGGATGGGACATTAGAAGGCTACCTTTCTCCACAGGGCATAATCACCCCTCAAGAGGTTACTTTCGGAAAAAGTGTGTACTGTTTTATGGAAGATAAACAAGGAAATATATGGATGGGAACCAAAAAAGACGGCCTCATCCTTCTAAAGAAGAAAAACGAACACTCTTATCTTTTACAACAATTCGTCCATCAGCCACAAGATACATACAGTTTAAGTAACAATAGTGTCTATAGTATTATTCAGGATAGCCATGACAATATATGGATCGCATGTTATGGAGGTGGTCTCAACCTATTATCACAAGCACCTGATGGTTCTACCAACTTTATCCATAGCGGCAACCGGCTGAAAAACTATCCTGTTTCTACTTCACTCAAAATAAGACATATCGCAGAAGCCCCCAACGGAGTGTTATTGATTGGCACAACCAATGGTTTACTTACATTCTCCAATAAGTTCGATCAGCCTGAAGAAATTAAGTTCTATCACAGCAACCGTATCCCTAATGTAGATTCCAGCCTTAGCAGTAATGATGTCATGCAGATATTTACTGACAGTCGAAAAAACACTTATGTAATAACATTCACCGGAGGAATCAGCCAGGTTATCTCTAAAAATCTGCTCACGGAAGATATACAATTCAAAAGTTATACAATCAAAGACGGATTAGCTTCCGATTTGGTACTTTCAATGCTCGAAGATACTCAAAAACAATTATGGGTAATCTCCGAAAACTCCATATCCAAATTCAATCCACAACAAGGAACATTTGAGAATTATGGAAGTAATTACTTTCAGAGAGAACTGAATCTCACTGAAGCAGTTCCCACACTAACCAGTCAAAAGAAAATCGTTCTCGGAACCAATCAAGGGATACTTGAAATCAACACAGAACAAATGAAAAAAAGTTCTTACGTACCTCCTATTGTATTTACCGGACTCAAAATACAAGGAAGTCAACTTCATGTAGCGCTTGATGACATAAAAGAACTGGAACTAAATCCTTCGGAACGTAATGTCACCTTTCAATTTGCAGCCATTGATTATGTAAATCCCGATGCCATCGAATACGCTATCGTCTGCAAGGCCTGGAAGAAGAATGGAACGAAGCCGGTAATAACCGCTCTGCAACATACATAAATTTACCTGCCGGAGAATATCAACTGCAAATCCGTTCCAGCAATAGCGACGGAGTATGGACCGATAATATACGCACTCTCCCATTCATGTTTTACCCACTTTTTGGGAAACATACTGGGCATGGTTATTCTATATTGTCATGTTCGTGTTATTCACTACTATCATTGTATACATTCTGTTCTATATCTACCGTTTGCGGCATCAGGTTGACTTGGAACAACATTTATCCAATATCAAATTACGCTTCTTCACTGATATTTCACATGAATTACGCACTCCTTTAACTTTAATATCCAGCCTGTATCAGAAATTCTAGCGCATGAAGCAATCTCTCCGACAGTTCGGGAACATCTAAATTTGGTACATAAAACACAGAACGTATGCTTCGTCTGGTTAATCAACTACTGGATTTCCGCAAAATCCAAAATAAGAAGATGAAAGTGTTGGTAGAAAAGACAGAACTCGTTTCCCAATTACAGAAGATAATGGAAAGCTTCCACCTTATAGCAAAAGAAAAGAGAATTGATTTCCAACTTCAAACTAATACAGACAAAATATACGCATGGGTAGACCGTGACAAATTTGAAAAGATATTCTTCAATCTACTTTCAAATGCCTTCAAATATACACCGAACGGGAAGAAAGTAACGGTAAATATGATAACAGGTTCGGAGCAAGTCACCATCTCCGTATCTGATGAAGGCATTGGCATTGCTCCCGAAAAGCAACAATCCCTATTTTATCGATTTGAAACACTGGCACAATACAATATCCTGCAGCCCTCATCCGGCATTGGGCTTTCACTGGTACGCGAATTAATAGAATTACATCACGGAAATATCCAAGTGAAAAGCGAGCCGGGAAGTGGAAGTGAATTCATTGTCACACTTCCTAAGGAAGAAAAAGCATTTGCAGACGATCAACAAGCCGAATTTATTTTATCCGACAGTGACAATAATTCACCGACGATACAAGCTACTGAAGAAGATTCGGATAGTACATCCTTCAAGGCAGCATACGCAGAGAATGAAAATAAAACCGACGCAGAGGATGAAAAAACTTCCATTCTTATTGTCGAAGACAACAATGAATTACGTCATTTCCTATGGAATATCCTGTCAGAGACTTACACTGTTCTCGAAGCAACAAATGGAAAAGAAGGATTAAAATATGCACAGCAGTACATTCCGGATCTGATAATCAGTGATGTCATGATGCCGGTCATGGATGGATTAGACATGGTGAAAGCAATCAAAGCCGATCATGACACCTGCCATATTCCTATTATATTACTATCAGCAAAATCTTCTTTAGATGATCGGATAGCAGGACTGGAACAAGGTATCGATGACTACATTACCAAACCATTCAGCTCTACATACTTAAAAACCAGAATCTTGTCGCTGCTCCGTCAGCGTAAACAGCTACAAGATCTATATTTATCAAAACTGTCAGAGCATACTCAAGAAGAGGATCATACAAATGGGTGGGAGCCTTCACAACCTCAAGTGACTCCATACGATGAACAATTCATGCAACAAGTAATGGCGTTTATGGAGGAACAAATGGATAATACAGATATCACCATCGACGACTTCGCCAACAAACTAATGTTAAGCCGTACGGTATTCTACCGAAAATTAAAATCCATTGTTGGGCTGACTCCGGTAGATTTCGTATGTGAAATGCGCATCAAACGAGCCGCCCAGCTAATTGAAAAAAGTGAATACAGTTTCTCCCAAATTGCTTATATGACCGGTTTCAATGACCCGAAGTACTTTAGCAGGCGCTTCAAAAAAATCATGGGAGTCACTCCTACAGAATATAAAGAAAGAAAGGGAGATGCCTCATAAGCACCTCCCCTTTCCTTACCAGTTTTCTATATTCAATTACAATACACCTTTTTTACCTTGCGTTCCATATTGATTCACGGCAGATACCTTCAAAGCATAATTCACTTCCGACACCGGAAAAGAGGTATCAGTAGTCGTCCCGAGAATCTGTTCTCCATCATATACAATATATCCGATCGCATTTTCTACAGGATTCCATTTAAGAGTGCCTTGCTGATAAACCAGACTGCGCGGACTTCCTAATTTCTCCATCATAATACGCGGATTCCAGCCATCATTACCCGGAATCATATTTTCGTACGTATATTTGTCCGCCTCCTCTTTCGTTATAGTTGCCTGACAGGTACCCGATACTTCCTTACCAGTTTGGCGGTCTTTATATTGATATTCCGTTTTGCGTTTACTTAAATCCAACACATTACCCTGTGCATCACGACTATTGTATTCGGCAAAAATCCCGGGAACCGTTCCCATATTCGTCCATCCTTCATCAGCGACAGGGATAAGCATGATGGTATTGATATACACCGTCTTCGAATTATTATGCCATGGACGCCCCAACTTCAAACGTCCGTCAGCCGCTTCACTGTTTCCATCTATAGTGCAATTACGAAAAGCATAACCATATTTGGCATCTTTATGGGAAGGAGCCACTATTACTGCTCCACTCCGTACATTATAAAGCGTACAGTTTTCCAGCAACACATCACCACCACCATAAAAATAGTCTACCGCGCCTTCTATCCAGCAATCTTTCACATAGTGCCGACTGACATCATTATTGGCAGTCATCCAAGTATCTTGAAAAGAACGGAACTTAACAATTATAAAAGGAAGACACAATCTGCCTGACTATTCATAGCCAAAGCCTGCGGACCATTATCTGATAAAACTCCCCAGTCATTCACATACGAAATGTTTTCCGTATAAAAGTGGTCTCCTTTTACCACCACTACCGATCCCTCGTATTTATAAACTGGAGAGGAAGGATTATGAACCGAGTGTTCCCAATAAGCTGTTTTTCCACCTATTTCTTTACCGGTCAGTTTACTACCAACATTCAAGTTTAAATGAATAATGGTCTTATCCTTATCCTGGCCTATTAAATGTACGTATGGCTTATTCTTAGGGATAATCACCTGCTCATTATACAAGCCATTCTTTATCAGAATCAACCAAGGTTTCGTCTGTCCGTCAGGTACAGCATTGATTGCTTCCTGAACCGTTTTATAATCTCCACTACCATCAACAGCTACAATAGCTGATAAGGCGATGAGTCCGCCTGTGCATAAATCATTGCACAGGCACTCATCAATAAAATTGATAATACAATATTCTTCATGATATTCTTTATACCTAACAATTATAGGATTAATTAATACCAACGTGGATCACCAGCATTACCCGTTCCGGCGAACCCGGCTCCCGGTTTAATATGGAAATCACCGTTTAATGGATCAACGAACAAGTCATCCGAGCTTTGTTTTATTCTCGTTATTTCTTCAAACCTGTTATTGCCTTCCTGCAGGTCGGAGGTGATATAACAATTATCAGAGAAGTTCAAAATGTCATAAGCACCATTTCCACTATTCATTTTCTTTCCTTTGTTCGGACCGGAGAAAATCAAATTCCGCATTGTCGCAGATTTCGGAGAAGGCGGAGTACTTGCCGCATTATCGAAACGGAAAACTTTAGGCAATTCCTTCTTAGCATCCATAGAATTATAGAAAGTACAATTTTCCAATATCACATCACCGATTCCCCCTTTCACGTCCATCAACTGGTCACCAATATTAATCAATGTACTATTCGTTATAGAAACCTTTTCCAACTGATCGATATTTTTTCCGAAATTAATCATTCCATATCCGTCCGTACCAACTTCGGATATGACACAGTTATCAATCGTAATATCCGTCATGAACACACCACTTCCATCGCTAATACGTACAAGCGTACGTTTTATGTTCTGTATAGCACAGCCTGTGAATGAAATAGACTGGGCATAAGAACTATTTTTCCAATCCGTCATATAACTGGCCTCGCCATTTCCATTCAGGCAAACAAACTCGAATGACAGAGACTGTATCGGAGAAGCCAATGATATTTTATTAGTCACAATAAGCTGTGGACGATTATTTTCATTAGCTTCCGTACTGGTAAACAAAATATTATCCAATCCCGGAATCTTTAGTTCACTTACCTTATACACCGCCCCCGGAGTAAGTTGGACAGTTACATTGCTACATTCTTTCTCTTTCACAAAATTAGATAACAATGTACTTAAATCAATGACCCCGGTTTCCGTAGCCTCCACAAAAAGGATTTCGCTACCACCCAATCCAAGTGTCTTGAATACATACGAACCACGTAATGCATCATTATTATAAATCCGAACACGATAGGTCGCTCCATTCTCCAATTCGGAGAGTGTTTTCGAACAAGCCGCTATATCTTCCGAAGTCAAATCAATCTGTTTCTCCTGACCATATTTCGTATCCACCATTTGAGCCAACGTCAGATGAGTTACCCTGTTCGTTTCTTCCCATGTCAAGGTTGCGGAATTAGCCGTAACTTCCACTCCGGTAAATAATTGCTCATCCGGAGTTTTAAATGCTACACTGACATAAGTGCTTGCCTTTCCCTGCGCATCTTCTCCTTTCATACGAACAGAATATTGCGTAGAACCGTTGAACTCCTGAAACAAAGTACGATATTCCACCCTCATAGGCGTATTACTCTCTGAAAATACAGTCAATGTATCTTTCAGAATCGTATCTGTCCTTACATAATTTTCCGCATTAAACTCCAAGCTGTCCGTATAAAACTCAAAAATATAGACTTTTGCATTCACAATCTGCGAATATCTTAATGTAACCGAAGTCGCATCGGTAGCCGACTTATCGAACGTCAACGGACGGAACAAAGCATCATAGTTCTTATTAACTGTCCAGTCATTGGCATCGTCCTCACAGGAAGACATACCCACTATCAAAGCCAATAGTACATACAGGCATGCTCCGGATAATCTATTAACTAGTCTTTTCATTTTTTCCTGCCATTAATTATTTATAACCATACGAATTAGAAACATACCCTTGCGTCTTATTGACATCCTCATAATAAATAGCGAATACATGGCGATAATTACACACTCCATTACCAACAGAATATTTACGGAACTCCGCTTCGGCTTCACCGCCCCAGTTCAGCCTGCCAAACAAATTCGAATAGCCGTAAGACGCATTCAGCCCTGTACCGCAAACCAATATTCTAGCCATTGTTTTCACATAATTAGTATTCAGGGTTGCATTTATATCACCATCCTTATTCAATGTCACCTGCATACTGATCCAGTTGCACTCATACTGTCCTTTTGATGTAGAAGCAGCACCGGTTCCCATATCCTCATTGAAGTTAACAGACGACATATCAATGTATTCCGGATTATCAGAGTCTTCATATTTATAATAGATTTTTCTCGGTATTTCATCCACTTGATAAGTCTTCCCGAAAATAGTCACCGGCTTGTAGTCATACAACATACAAAGACCTATTTTCATCTCTTCTATTTTCTCCGCCAACAATCCCCAACGTGTCAAATCCTGACGACGAATAGATTCACAACCAAACTCCCATGCCCGTTCATTGACAATAGCCGTGAAGAAATCCGCGTCATACTGCGTGATTTCGGGAGCACCAGTACCAAATGCTCTTTCACGAACCTTTTCCAAAGCCTGTCGGGGAGACATACCGGCAATCGGACTAACTGCATCCGGCCCTGTCAATACATTTTGAGCCTCCGCAAACATCAGGTAAATATCTGAATACCGCATCAAAATCCAGTTGATACCAGTAGCAATACGTGAATTAGCTTTCGGGAAACGGACTTTCATATAATTATCAGTCATCCAATACCAACGCCATTTACCACAAGCCACTCCTAATGGATTACAGCGAATAACTTCCTTATTTTTCCATTCTCATTGATATATTCCTGGAAAACACAAGTAACATCCCGACGGGTGTCTGCCGGATCAAATGAATAAAAATAGTAAGCAGTAGTAGCCGCATATCCTGCCCCTCCCATACCTTGGGTGGTATTAAAAACCCCTCTATTCAGGTTGTATCCCATCGTGGCCCCCACATCTCCATTCTGTCCTTCACCAAAAGCGACTTCAAACAGGTTTTCATTATACTTGTTGTATTCCAGATGATTGACAGTAGACCAAATATTCTCATAACTGGGATCAAGCTCATGAGGATTATCAGTCGCTCCCAAAATCTCCGCACACTGTTTGGCAGCCAGCTCATAATAATCTTTCCAATTCTTAGGGCGACCGACGAAATATCCGTTCATTTCCGGAATGGTCGGATGATGTTCCACATCCAAGTCCGGAAACTGATTTCCATCCCGTACAGACCATCCTCCGGCAAATAGCGCTACTTTTGCCAGCAGTCCTTTGGCAAAACCTTTATTCATGCGTTCTACCGTATATGATTCTTCTCCCATCCAAGGCAGATATTCAATTGCCTCTTTCAAATCCTCTATGATATAATTATAAACAATATCACGATCCACTTTTCCTATATAGACATTTCCCAATCCACTTTCAGACGCATGCTCTTTATATGGCACATCTCCCCAATAACGGATCAATTCAAAATAGCCTAACGCTTTTAGTGCTAATGCCTCTCCTAAATATCTACGCATGGCAGCCTTGTCCGAAGTAGATTGCATCAACGGTGACCGACGTATACCATCTACGATAGTAGTGGCGGATTCTGCCAGATAATAAAGTTTGTCCCATCTGGTATTCCGGTTATAATTGTCGTCATAAAAATTGCCAGCACCTTCATCACGAAGTGTCGAATTATAGTTTTCCGTAGAAAACGCACCCGAACCAACCTCCACGTCAGAAGCTCCCTGCCAGTTGACACACAGTTTCTGACCATATATATAGGTGTCCGTCATTGTCGCATACACACCCATCAGGGCTGCTTCCGTCAGAGCGGTCGATTTAAACAGATTCTCATCACTTGGAATAGAAGGACTTTCGGTATCCAAAAAATTATCCATACACGAGGTGCATAACACAGAGGAGGATAAAACCGCTAAAAATAGTTTCTGTATTTTCATTTTTCAAGTATTAAAAAGTAACATTAAGACCGAATACATAAGAATGCGCTTTCGGATATGCAGAATAATCCACACCCGGAGTCAAAGGGGTAGAACGTTGTGTGCTCACTTCAGGATCCTGTCCGGAATAAGCTGTCCAGCAAAACAGGTTATTGGCCGTAGCATACACGCGCAGGTTCTTGACTCCTAGCTTACGAGTCACAGTAACCGGAAGCGTATACCCTAACGTCAGGTTACTACAACGCAAAAAAGAACCATCTTCAATCGCCCAGTCCGTCACAAGCGTACGCCCCATCATAGGCATCCAGATAGAGGCTTTGGAATTGATTTCAACAAAGCGTTCCGGATTGGCGTCATTACCATACATTACATTGGCACCCGTTTCCGGATCAATAATCGACCAACGGTTTTCCAAACTCATAAAATCTCTGATATTATTATATTTACGATTCGTATGAGTGGATGCCATAATCTTATTGGCATTATATACTTTATTGCCATATGACCAGTTGAACATTGCCGCCAAGTCAAACCCTCTCCATGCAGCATTCAGCCCGAATCCGCCAATATGCTTTGGCTGTACACTACCGATCACTTTACGGTCATTATCCGCATCGATCACACCGTCATTATTCTGATCCTTCAGTTTGATAAAGCCCGGACCAAAGTTAGGCAGGTCGTTAGAGAACAAAGCCCTGTCGTCTACTACCCCTTCATTCAGTATCCATTTTTTCGTATTCTCATCAAACGTAAAGTCGTCTACAGAATAAAAGCCCTCTACTTCGAAACCGTAAATCTGTCCTACCGCCTGACCTACAATAGCACGAAAATCATCAGAGCCGATATCCGGTCGCCAGTTGGATTGCGCACTCAATACGGTTGCCGTTCCATCCAGTTTATTCACTATATTTTTATTGAATGATATATTGAAGTTAGCGCCCAGATAGAAATCTTTACTATTGATAATCGTTCCGCTAAGCGTAAGTTCAACTCCCCTGTTCGTGCTGCGGCCTACATTCTGATACTGATATTCATATCCCGAATTTGAAGGAAGATCCATGCGTAAGATTAAATCTTTCGTTATATCATTATAGAAGTCAACCGTCACATTCAAACGGCTATTAAAGAGGCTGGCATCTATTCCCACATTAGAGGATAACTTCGTCTCCCAAGTCAGATTCTCGTTCCGCAAGGTGTTCTGCAATTTCAGGGCACTCTGTACTGTTTCATTCAGATAATATTGCCTATTGGCAGAAGATTCCATTTTATAATCCTGTCTCCAGTATGAATTGACACGCGCATTACCAACTGACCCGTAACTCACACGAAGTTTCAGATTATCCAGCCAGTCTTCCGTCTGCTTCATAAATTTTTCCTGGGAAATGCGCCATGCCAATGCCATACCCGGGAAAAATCCCCAACGGTTTTCAGGAGCGAACACATTCGTTCCGTCGGCACGGGCTGTAAAAGTGAACATGTACCGGTCTTTGAAAGCATAGTTTAAACGACCGAAGTAAGATGCCGTACGAGAAGGTTCACCAAGAGTGGTATACGTTGGTTGGGATTCTCCATAGTTCCACATAGCCAACACTTCGCTCGCCGTAAAATCCATAGGATAATATTTGGATGAGGCAATCATCTGATTTCTGTAATTACTCACCATTTCATGTCCGGCCATCAGATCAAGACGGTGATTCTTTTTCAGAGAGAACCGGTAACTCAATATGTTCTGCAAGTTCCATCGTGCACCTTTCTCATCCGTACGTTTGGCTACGGGCTGACCGGCATTGGAGCTCGACTCTCCGGTTTTCTTTAACCAGACATTATCGGTATAATTATAAGTGTATGCGTAACTACCTTTCAGCTGATAAGTCAATCCTTTAACAATTTCCCAGTTAAAGCCGGCATTATAAGTCATAGAAAACTGGTTTTGCTTCTTATACTCATTCACCGTATTATATACAGGATCATTCAATGATGATAACAATGCATCATCCGAGTAATCAATTTCACCCCCCAAAGCATCTCCCGCATCTATACTTGCAAGGCTGTTGATTGGCGAGAAAAGAACGGCATCTCTCAATTTACCTCCATTGGTACCCGCACCGTCAATCACCATTCTAGTCAACCGGCTGGAAAACTCAAACTTCAATTTGTTACTCAACTTTTTATCCATCTTCACACTCAAGTTATCCCTCACATAATTGGAGTTGAGCATAATGTACTTCTCATCATCCGCGTATAACTCAAATTATAACGCAATGTGGCATCCGTTCCTCCTGTTATACCAACGTTATAGCTTTGTTTGAATCCGGTGTTTCCATATACTTTATCCTGCCAGTTCGTGCCTTCTACCGAACGATAAATATTGCGGTCGTCCCAACGTCCATACATCGAATTAATGCTACTGGTCAGAGAGGTGCCCGGATCAAGTTCTTTCTGATAACAGTAGTATTCGTAAGGTGAAAGTACCCCCGTCAGATTATACACATTACTGACACCCCAGTGAGCATTGAATGAGATTTCTGTTTTTCCCGCCTTACCGCTTTTTGTAGTAACAAGAATAACGCCGTTCGCACCTTTAGCTCCATAGATGGCGGTAGAAGAAGCATCTTTCAAAACATCAATGCTTTGAATATCACCGGGAGGAATATCATTGATATTACTCACCTGAAAACCGTCAACAATATATAACGGTGAATTGTCCTGGGTAATAGAACCACCACCACGTACTGTAATCTGGATTGTTGCATCGGGCGATCCATCAGTAGCCACTACATTCACACCTGCCAGTTTTCCTGTAATAGCCGCAGCCGCAGAAGTTATCGGAATATCCTTCAAAACCTTCTCACTCACTGAAGAAATCGCACCGGTCAAATCTCCGCGACGTGAGGTTCCGTATCCTACCACTACCACTTCGTCCAAAGTCTGATTGTCTTCTTCCAACACAACTTTCAGATGTTTGCCCGGTTTCACAGTCGCAACAACTGATTTCATTCCTACAAAACTAATTTCCAACTTTGTTGCATCTTCGGGAACAGACAAAGTGAAATTTCCATCCAAGTCGGTAATTGTACCGACGGAGGACTTTTTCAACACCTTCACACTAGCACCAATAATAGCATCGCCGTTGGTATCCACCACCGTTCCTTTCACAGATACCTTCTGTGCATATACTGTTGTCGCCGTTATAAAGCACAAGAGCAAGCAACATATATACGCAAAGCATCTTCTCAAAAATAAATGTCTTTGTACATCCATAGTATTATCTTGATTAATTTGTTCCATTTTTGATGTTACAAAAGTCACACTTTTACATCTGTTTTCCACTCATTATTTATGCAAAAGCGTGGACTTTTTATATAGAATGTCTTATTTTACTGTAACAATAATCACCTCTCCTTCGCGTGTATCCACATCATACAAATAAGTATCACGTAATGCCACTCCTTTTAAAGGCGCTTTTTCACTAATCATCGGGCGTGAGATTTGCTGTACTTTAAATAATGCGTTCGGATTCGCTTCCTCTTCCTTCTTCTGTTTCAACAATGCTCCTTCAGCAGCCAATTTCCAGTAAGAGCGCAGGCGCAGATTGCCTCCGGTTTCCGAACGTAACACAGCTTTTACCAGCTTACCGCCCTTCCAGGTCAATTCATCAATCAAAAAACCTCCCCGGGCACGCAACCCTTTCACTGTCCCGCTCTTCCATTCCGAAGGCAACGAAGGCAACAGATGAATCGCACCATCATGACTTTGCACCAGCATTTCGGCAATACCAGCCGTGCAACCGAAGTTACCATCTATTTGGAAAGGTGGATGCGCGTCGAATAAATTAGGATACGTTCCGCCTCCCTGTCCTTTTTGTATTTCAGGGCTGACATAAGTCAGCTGATTCTTTATCAACTGATAAGCATGGTCTCCATCAAGCATACGGGCCCAGAAACAAACTTCCATCCCATTGACCAACCGGTAGAAGGATCTCCCGTTGTATCAATGTGTTTTTTGCCGCTTCAAAGAGTACCGGAGAACGATAAGGAGAAATCTGATAACCGGGATATAGCCCCCAAAGATGAGAGATGTGCCGGTGACGATCATTAGGATGATCCCAGTCTTCAAACCATTCCTGCAATTGTCCGTACTGCCCTACCTGCATCGGAGGCAACTGCCGGCGCATATTCTTCAATGTATCACAAAAATCAGTATCTGCGTTCAGCACTTTGGCAGCTTCGCATGTATTTGAAAATAAATCAAAAACCAACTGATTATCCATCGTGATTCCTGCAAAAAGATTACTTTTCTTCTTTATCCAGCGCGGAGAATTCTCTGGTGAGTTGGAAGGAGTGACAACCAGATAACCCGTGTTCGGGTCGCGTACCAGAAAGTCGACAAAGAATTCCGAAGCACTTTTCATCATCGGATATACTTCCTCCAAATACTTCTTATCACCGGAAAACAAATAACGGTCCCATAAATGCTGGCAAAGCCATGCATTAGCCACAGGCCATGTCCCACAATAAGGACGGTCCACCGCACCCGTCATACGCCACAAATCCGTATTATGATGCAACACCCAGCCACGACAACCATACATTCGACTGGCAGCTTCACGCCCATTCTCGCTCAATTCACGTACCATCTGGATGAATGGTTTATGAAGTTCGGCCAAGTTGGTGATTTCCGCCGGCCAGTAATTCATTTCAGCATTAATATTCGTTGTATAATTGCAGCTCCAGGGAGGTCCCGGGTTATGATTCCATTTGCCCTGCAAGTTGGCGGGCTGGCATCCGGGCTGTGAAGATGAAATCAATAAGTAACGTCCATACTGGAAATACAATGCTATCAATGCCGGATCATAGGATGAAGAAAATTCCTTGATACGTACATCCATCGGCTTATTGGCTTGGGAAGTTTCACCCAAATCCAAAGTTACACGATTGAATTGTTTCTGATAAGCAGCAATATGAGCGGCTTTCGCTTTACTATAATCTTTCGCTGCATTTTTCAAATAAGCTTTATTCCGTTGATACGGATCGCCCGATATATCTTTATAGTTGACAAAGTTAGTCGCCATCGAGATATACAATGTAAGTTCACTGGCTCCTTGAACGCTAAGCAACGTGTCATTGGCAGTTATCACTTTCCCACCTTTATGTTTCACATCCAAATCGGCACAATAGTGCACTTTACCCGGAAAATAACGGCTGCCATGCGTAATACCTTCCAGCCGCAAACCTTTCTTTCCATAAATACTACGTTTCGGATCTCTCATCGGGGTATTAAAAAACAGTTCGCAATTGATTGTTCCCGGTTTGGATGCTTTGATATGCCTGATAACCAGTTGATCGGTAAATGATGCAAATATTTCTTCGGTAAATTCCACTCCGTCTACTTCGTAGCGAGTCACAGCTACTGCATTGCTTATATCCAGATCACGATAGTAATTATTTACTTTTTTGTGATCTTGATAACGGATATTCAGACGACCCACTGTCTGGTAAGGCATTTCATTCCCCACTTGTGAAAGAATCTTCGTTGCCGCCATGTTCTGCGCTTCTTCGTACTTTCCTTCAAAAATCAACCGGCGCATTTCCGGCAAAGCCGTTTTTGCTTCTTCATTATAGTTCTGGTAAGGAGAGCCCGCCGACACTGTTTCTTCGTTCAACTGTATTTGTTCCAGTTGAGGGTCACCGAACACCATTGCTGCAATCCGTCCATTACCAACCGGGAGTGCTTCTTCCCAATAAGAAGCGGGTTTGTCATACCATATTCTATAGATGTTTTGTCCTTCCACATTCCCCAACAGAGAAGAAAAAGCCAACATACAACTGAATACTTTACTTATCATTTTCATATTTTAAAGTTTTAATTGTCATCACTCTTTTGAAGGTTCACTCAAAGACCCATACTCACTAACGGCCTTCACCTGATATGTCTTTCCTTCCTCAACATTACAAGACGTTTCCTTGGTTATTTGTACAGTTTCATCGTTCGCAATTACCAAATAACAAATTGCATATTTTGAAGCATCCCAACTTAATATTCCGTTTTCTCTTTTCAGATTTTCCGGTGCGGATATTTGTTCCATATATTTCTTCGGGTCCCAATTATCGCCCTCACGAACAACGTTTCATACGTATACCGAGCTGCTTCACCTGCCGTAAGGACAGCCTGACAAATGCCTGTCACCGGATTCTCTTGTTCATCCTGATAGGTATATTGCGTTTTACGCTGGCTTAAATCTACAGTATTCCCCTCCTTATCCTTACTGTTATATTCAGCAAACATTTGAGGAATAGCTCCCATATCCGTCCATCCTTCCGGAGCTATCTTTATATTAAAAATCGTATTGAGATATACAGCTATCGGAGAATTATGCCAGGGACGCCCCAACTTGACACTTTCTGTATCAGCCAATTCATTTCCATCCACAATGCAATTATTCAACACATATCCCCAACGTGTTCCTACTTTATGAGAAGGAGCAACAATAATTGCGCCATCCCTCATATTATAAAAGGTGCAATGTTCGAGAAAGCAATTCCCGTTTCCATAGAAGTAATCAACGGCTCCTTCAATCCAGCAATTCTGTGCATACAGTCTGCCGTTATCCGACTTAGGTCTGTCTGCCAGGTGTCTTAGTACGAGAGGAATTTGCAATTATTGAATGAGTTGCGGTCATTCTGGGTATACATTGCCAATGCCATAGGACCTTTCTGTAATTCTTTGCCATATCCGTTTACAAAAGATATATTCTCTGCGTAAAAATCCGTAGCTTTCACTGATACCATAGCAGCTTCCGTTTTTCCTAAGTTCTTATAAGAGTACCTCCACACATCCGGATCAGTCGCACTGGCTTCGGTTGAGCTGTTAATTCGTAACTTGACAATTGTCTTATCCACATCCTGTCCGATGAGATGAATATACGGTTTGTCTTCAGGAATAATAATTTGTTCTTCATACGTTCCGTTCGCCACGAAAATGAGCCAGGGTTCTGTTCTTTTCGAGGGGACATTATCTATTGCTTTCTGTATACTGGTATAGTTTCCTTTTCCGTCAGGACTGACCACCGCATCAAATATGCGTGCTTCCGGTTGAGGACGTTCTCTGATTGTAAACTGAATACTGACACCTTCGAATACATTTCCCTGAAAGTCTATGACTGCACCTTTGGGGAGGCTGAACTGACAGGCTGATTATAGTCCAAAGCAGTATAAGCGTAAGACGCTGTTTTACCTTTGAAAGTCAACTCCACTTCCTCGCCATTAAAATTCGCTTTCCCTTCTCCCGCTTTCACATACTCGTTAAAAGTAAGCAGAATCGTATTGTTTTCTTCGGCCGTTTCACCATTTGCAGGAGTTACAGACACCAAAGAAGGAGCTTCATGGTCGGGAACAAAAAAGTTATTGCTACTTTCCTTGCAACTTGTTGCCAGCAAAGCTGATAACAACAATAGTCCTTGGGACATCTTTGAAAATAAATGTGCTTTCATAAATTATTTGTTATATTCTTAATGATAGATTCTTATTCCATTATTATTTGGTCGTCCTGCCTTGAGCAGTTACTATTTCACGTTACAAAAGTATACGGAACAACATGAATACTTTCTCACTATTTGTTTGTTTGCGTGGACTTTTTTAATATCATTCAAAAGTTGCGGACTTTTTGTGCAATCTGGTGCACTATCTATGCAACCAGTTGTCTATCAAATTCTATCCACTTACATTTGTATCAGTATCACTATCATCACATTTTATAAAAAATCAGGTAAGATATGAAAAACAACAAGGTAAAATTCATTTTCGTGGCACTACTGTTTGCCACACAAGTAGAATCGTTCTCCTCCTGTTCCACATCTTCAGTCAATGAAGATAATAAAGAACAGGAGACTCCACCGGATTCTCCCTCCGTATCTCCACCAGTAGAAGAAACAGCATATGCCTTTCCCGGAGCTGAAGGAGGAGGAATGAACACTACAGGAGGAAGAGGTGGAAAGGTATATATTGTCAGATCCCTGGAAGACTCCAAAGCACCGGGTACCCTCCGGTATGCCATCGAACAAAAGGAGCCTCGTATAATTGTCTTCTGTATATCCGGCACCATTTATCTAAAATCGACACTGGACATTCGGAACGGTGATGTCACGATAGCCGGACAGACAGCTCCCGGAGACGGTATCTGCCTGGCTCACTTTCCAGTAAATGTATCGGCCGATAATGTAATTCTACGATACCTGCGTTTCCGAATGGGAGATACGGATTTGCTGGCTCTTCGGCTTCCGACGGTGCAGATGCTCTGGGAGGACGCCAGAAAAACAATATCATGATTGACCATTGTTCCATCAGTGGAGCACTGACGAATGTGCTTCATTCTATGATAATACTAACTTTACTATGCAATGGTGTATTATTTCAGAAAGTCTCCGCTTATCGGGACATACCAAAGGCCCTCATGGATATGGCGGTATTTGGGGAGGAGTCAACGCTTCCTATCATCATAATCTGATGGCACACCATGACAGTCGCACACCACGTTTCGGTTCCGGAGTAAAATATCAAGGTCAGGAACGTACTGATATGCGTAATAATGTTATTTATAACTGGAGCGGTAACGGATGTTATGGCGGCGCAGCAATGGGTATTAATATTGTGGACAACTACTACAAACCCGGACCCGCTACGGATGCCAAAGTGGCCAACCGTGTGATGGCTATCGACATCAGCTCTTCTGATGGAGATTCTGCACCGATCAAAGGGGTATTGGGACAGTATCATATCAGCCGGAATTACTTCGAGGCAGGAAACCAACTGACAGAAGCATCCGCCGCAAAAGTGAACAAAGACAACTGGACTAGTATCCGTAACAACACCGGTCACTCTCTCGATGAACTGAAACGGGATACTCCGGTAGAAGTAGATGCGGTAACTACCCACACAGCACAAAAAGCTTACGAGCTGGTGTTGAAATATGCGGGTTGCAGTCTCAAACGAGATGATATAGATACTCGTATCGTTGAAGAGACACGCACAGGAACGGCACAATTCATCGGAAAGAACGAACACAACGGATTAGGAGATGCCCCCTGCCCGAACGGTCCTTGTGAACATTGCGACAAAGGTATCATCCATTGGAAAAGTCAGAATTATCCTAAGGGCGGACTTATCGATAGTCAGAAAGACCTAAAGCCTTCCGGAGCTGGTAGCGACTGGAGCGCATGGCCAACATTAAAATCATTGCCACAAATTACTGATTCTGACAATGACGGCATGCCTGACGAATGGGAAACCGCCAACGGATTGAACCCAAACAAATATGATGCAAACGGAAGAAATCTAAGTACTGCCTATGATAATATAGAGGTTTATATCAATAGCCTTGTAGAAACAATAACAAATACGCAAAATAAGAAATGAATGATGTGAGGGAAAACAACTCTTATTAACGCAAAAAACTGGTCAATTAATACAAATCCTGATTCAATGAATCATTTGTATACTATATATGAAACAATATTGCACCTCTATGTTGCTTTTCTCTCTTATCTTTGTCGCAGTAAAAACAAAAACACACTATAAAGATCAGGATTACAAGTAGAAAGATTTCTCAAGTCAAAGTTTTTGCTGGTAGTCCTTGGGAGGTAGCCAGCGTAAAGAGTTTGTTGAATGCAGCTTATATTCAAGTGTCAACGAAAGACAATGGTTTAAACAGTATTTTGATTTCTGTTCCTTGCGAATACTATACTGCGGCCATGCGTGTAATTAATAACAGAAAAGTTTCATAGGTTTTAGGTTTACATATAAATTGGAGGGTTCTTATTGTCAGCAGGAGTTTTGGCTGGATAATACGGTGATTAGCAACTCATTGCACCCTGACAATAAGCTATGACAATAGGCTGACAATAAAAAGATCGTACTTTTATTGTCAGCCTGTTATTTAATAGATTAAATTCACAGCAGAATTATAGAATTCGTTTCAATCTCCTGCATATCTTTCTGATCCAGCACTTGCTACAAATAGCGTTGTCCGACATAGAATTCTTCTCGAAGGATCGCAGTCTTTCGTATTGTTCCTCCACCATTTTCCATAAACCGTCCAGTCGCGAACTTTGTCCTCTAATTGCCATTAATTCCTGATCCCGCATATTCAAGAGTGAAGCATACAATCTGCTGGTTTTGTTTTTTTCCATGCAAAGTTGCTCTAACTCATCGATATATTCAGACGTAATTCCCAGCTTAGTCCGTTTTATGAATTGCTGGATACTATCATCATCTATGGAAACTGTATCGTTCTCATAAGACACTGTGATTTTTTTCATTTCCACCCAGAGCCAGATATACTCTTTTTCGAGTCGGTATTTCTCGGCTGCCGCTTCTATGCTAATCCATTGTGACATAGTGTTTGTTTTTAATTTGTTATACAACAAGGAATAAATAGCACTCTATTGATGTTGATTCAACAAACATTCGCGCTTTTTGTATTCCGGGCGGACAGGAGATTGGGGTTGGGGATTTTTAAGGGTTATGAAACCAACCGGATACAAAAAAAGCGTGAATGCTGTTGAATCATTATCCGTATTTGAGGCCTAGCAAACCCGTCCGAAAGATAATGATAACAACAGACATCCACGCTAATTGTGTATATATAACACATCTTTCATCGATATGTTGACATACGGCCGTTCACGTGGAATATCTGTTGCCCCCCCTCTACGGACAGAAACTTGCTAGATTTCAAATACGAGGGATAATGCAATAATATTCCTATTTATAAATAAAAAACGCTTCTTACCTGTTTCATCACGCTGGTGAACAGAAAGCGTATGACAAAGATATGCTTTTTTTTCGAAACAAAGTGGAAATACGGAAATAAATACAGGAAGTTTTGTATTGAAAGAGAGGAAGTTCAATATTAGCAAAGAGCCTATAAGAAATATAAACTCGCTACGAAGCGAATGTCGCCCCGTTAAATGAGTACTGCACATCCGGTATCTTTCACTAAAGAAGCAGGTATTGTTCTGCTAAAGTAACAGTATTGTTCCGTTAAAGCAGCAGCATTGTTCGGCTAAAGCAGCAGTATTGTTCAGCTAAAGTACCGCAGGGAAAACGCATTATAAATCATGTAAAATAAGTTCCCATAAGAATTCATTATCCCACCTGCTATTAATCTTTTCTATTGATTGGTATCTCTCTTTGTTGTTTCTTAATGTAGCCAATTGCAATTTTCGCCAGTACGGAGAATGTTTAATGCTGATATATTTCTTCTTCTGGTATTATCTTCATTGGAAATTACATC
>ENA-OQIG01000122-OQIG01000122.1-human-gut-metagenome-genome-assembly--contig:-NODE-122-length-43255-cov-5.227602_pt1 | contig 43255 bp, 47 predicted proteins | sample MGYA00242576_ERZ504741 | MGnify/ENA primary metagenome ERZ504741 (study PRJEB26092, sample SAMD00036436) | human gut metagenome | host: Homo sapiens | study: EMG produced TPA metagenomics assembly of... | reverse complement strand
TAAATAGAAATAGTAATATTATTCTATTTATATGGTTTTTATGATATTGCAAAATAAACCTAAACCTAAAGATATTCTAAAACATTGAAAACATTATTATATATATTGGTATTTTCTTTGTGCTATACGAATGCATATTGTCAAAGTATACCAAGGGAAGTGACATTAGATGAAGTGATAAACAGACTATCTCTGGAATCATCATCGGCTAAAATAGAATTACTTAACTTCCAAAATGACTTATTGCAATACGAGAATTATAAGAAAAGCTTTCTCCCTGCATTTGTGCTGAATTTTAATCCTATCAATTTTAACAGGTCACTGCGATTATTGCAACAACCGATCGATGGAAGTTATTCTTATGTAGAGGACAATTCAAATAATACTAATTTTGGTACTACTGTACGACAGAAAATAAGCATAACAGGAGGGGAACTGAGTATTGGAAGTAATATAAATTATTTGAATGAGTTTTCACGTAAACAAAACAGTTTTAGTACAAATCCGTTTTTTATAAGCTATTCGCAGCAGTTGTGGGGAGGAGGAAAATTACAAAGATTGGAAAACAAAATTGAACGTGCCAAAAACGAAGTGGCCGTGAAACAATATTGTTCAAACATTGCCCAGATCCAGCAACAAGCATTGACGCTTTATTTATCCGCCATACTGAGTAAGATGGATAGTGAACTTGCCATAGATATCAAACAGAGCAACGACACTCTGTTACATATTGCAGAGATAAAATTGAGGAATGGAAGTATCACTGAATATGATTACAAGCAGATGGAATTGCAGTCCTTAAACTTGCAATACATGTATGAAAATGCGGTCAAACACTATGCGGAATCAATATAAAAACTTTTTACTTTTTTAGGAATAGAAAATAATGCCGAAATTACAATACCGGATTTTGACTTACCCTTAACCATCGATGCTCGGCTTGCAATCTACTATGTGAAAAAAAATAATCCAATTTCAAATCAGCAAGAGATTCAACAGTTGGAAGAGGAGAAAAACCTGTTCTCTATCAAATTGAAGAATAGGTTCAATGGAAATATAAGTTTAAACTATGGAATAAATCAGTATGCTGAAACATTGGCAGATGCTTACCGGCATGGAAATACAAGACAGTCCGTGATCATTGAATTTCAAATACCTATTTTTCAGTGGGGCATCAACAAAAATAATATCCGGATCGCAAAGAATAATTATGATGCAAGTCGGTTGCGAATAGAAAAAAAAATTTTGAATTTGAGAACGAAGTAAAAGAAAAGATAAATGCTTATGATCATAGTGTAAAGCTTTGGCTGACAGCATCAAGAGCCTATGCGTTATCGAAAGAACAGTATAAGATGTTGACGAAAAAGTTTTCATTGGGAAAAGTGTCGGTATATGAACTTGCCACCGCACAAAAAGAGCGGAATGATGCTATGCAGCGTTACTACTCTGCCATCAAAGATTCTTACGAAAGCTTCTTTACATTACGTAATTTGGCTTTATATGATTTTAAAAAAAATGTCGAATTAGAAAAAATACTCTTCAATGATTAGTGATACAACCATACGAAAACTTGTTGATTATATCTCACTGAATGCCTGCTCTGTCAACTCTTCCGGTCTTTACAACGGAAAGTCAGGAATCTCTTTAGCGTTATTTGAAACTGCTAAATGTTTGCAAGATACTGAAATTGAAGATAAAGCTTTCAGCCTATTCCAAGAATCTTTAATAAGAAAAACAAATGATTATGGCTTTGAAAATGGTATGTCCGGAATAGGATATGTCCTTATTTATCTAATAACAAATAAATTAATTGATGCCGATTTTGAAGATTTGTTTGGAGACCAACGCGAAGCATAATACAAACATTTTGAAAACAATTGACAAGCAGCGGATAAGCTGTTAGTTTCATTATAAAATTATTTATTTTTTAATTTGTCTTGGATAAATTACAAAAGCAAGAATGAGAGAATATATTCAAATTATTGAGAAAATATTTCAAGGACTGGAACTTTATTTATCACTTCAGTTTTTCGATTGGAAAAATATTTATTACATAAATAGTAAAGATTATGTATTACAAATGTATGAGGCTTATTTAAAGTTGGTCGATTTTTGCAATTATAAATATTTTTCAAAATCATTGATGGATAGTTACGTTACATTATATAGTGAGGGAAGAATTGCGAGTTCACTCGTTAGGGGGTATTATTTACGTAGTATCATTACTAAAAATAATATGGTCGGGTTTAATGATGTAATAAGAGATCATATCAGATATGGACAAAAGAATATTAATCCGGCTATTCTCTTTTTGGACCAAAAGATAAATTTAACGGGAATCATAGAAAACGCTGATGAAAATCGTGTAAAAATTCAGCGTATAGAAATGGATTTGTCTGAAGAAAGTTTAGAAAGGATAAAAAGAATGGTTCGTCCCAATTGTATACATGTTGGATATCAATATGGATTGGCCCGTTATCTTGGCTTTTGCGCGAATAAAAAATTTCCTTTACTTTAATAACTTGATAACAATGTGTGAGATATCTGTTGTAATGCCTGTCTATAATGCCGAAATGCATATAAAAGATGCGATAGAAAGCGTCTTAGAGCAATCTTTTGTGGATTTTGAGTTTATCCTCATAGACGATGGTTCTATTGACCGCACGTCTTCTATTATTCAGTCATATAATGATAAAAGAGTACGTCTTATTCAGAACAGTCATAATTTTATAGAGTCATTGAACCTTGGAATAGAGAATTCTTTAGGAAAGTATATGGCTCGTATGGATGGAGATGATATAATGCATATCGATAGACTAAAAATTCAATATGCGATTATGCAAGAATATCCGGATGTAACTGTTTGTGGAACTTGGATGAACAGTATTGGAACATATTCACAAACGAATGGTTTATTGAGTACCTTGAGTGGGTTGGTTGAACAACCACTGTTAAAATTTACAAAGGGAAATTTCTTGTTTCATCCCACTACTATGATAAGGATGGATTTTTTGAAAAAGAATGCATTAAAATATGAGAACTGCCCTTATGCCGAAGATTTTAAATTTTGGGTGGAGATAGCAAAGTCAGGAGGGAGATTTTATATTGACAGTCAACCATTACTCTATTACCGAATATCAGATAGTCAGGTCAGTAGCCAAAAAAGTAGTGAGCAAAGAGCAACAACAGAGTCTATAATTAATGAGGTTTTGGAATATCTGATAGAACTCAATAAAAATGAATATCCGGAATTAGTGGCAGCTTATGGTGATTTATGTAAGTTGTATGAAAAACAATTACTTACTAAGTGTGAAGTATTAACTTTATTTCAAACTTTATTTTCAAATAATGAAAAGAAGTTGAACCTATAATAAATTTAATAATAACTTTAAAATTCAACAACAATGAAAAAACTGACAAGAAAAAGTTTAAAATGAACTGGCGAAAACAATGCCGATAATTGAAGAGTCATTGCAAATGAGCTATGTGGGGGGAGGAAATGGAACATCAGCCAATCCTTATACCCAAGAGGAATATGAAAGCATGGTTAGTAGTGGCATATGGAATGGAGGATATGTAGAAAATTGGGGATATACTTTTCCTGAGATGGCAGTTTCGAGTTATGATCCCAATAACTTGCCTAAAACGGGGTGGATAGCTATGATCTAATGTATCAAGGCGGGTTTGCTATAGGGTATAAGGCCGGGTTATCGGGATCTACATTGGATGACATAGGGATTGGTGCATGGAGTGCTTTAGCTGTCATTTCTGCCGGTAGTGAAATCGGGGGTGTCAATAGTGATATGATATGGTATTCTAAAGGGCTGAGAGATGGTTTGACGAAAGGACGAGGAGCCAGAGGAAACTAAGTATTGATAATCTTTATAAATAATATTAAATATGAATTCAATAACAAAACTCCATGTATTGTTTTTCTTTGTATTTATATTCTATACCGTATCATGTACCGCTAAATTAGAGAAACAGACATATACGAATGTATATGATTTACATTTTGCTATGCGGTCTGATTCTGCGGTGGTTTATCCGTGGCGTGAAAATGGAGCATATAGCAATTATACTATCCCTGCTTATATACAAGATTCAAATCGAAATTTGTTCGCTAAAAAATATTTTAAAGGATTTCCTTTTTCTAAGCGGTTAAGATCAGAGTACGAACAGAGAATTTTGCTTCCCAATAATAACATAAAAGAAGCTGTAATCGGATTTGAAGGTAAAGGTGATAATATAAAACTTGTCTCTATCATCTTGGATGCGATAGGTAAACAGGAAAACATTCTTTTTTCTGACACCTTAAGATTCAGGCCTGACAGTATATTAAGCTTGGTTACCCAAAACATTAATTTGACTAATGCGGAGATGTTAAACGTACGGATTAATGTGGAAGGAGAAATTGATAAGAATGCTTATATTGCTTTCTCTCGATTGGACATACTGATTGACGGTAAACCTATCGACGAATTTCCTGTTCGAACCCTTTCCCCGTTGATAGTAGATAAAAAAATTAACTATACGGGTATAAATGTTGATAGAAAAATAGGATTGGAGCAAATCAATGAAATCAATGATAAAAAGATTATCGGCTTAGGGGAGTCAGTCCACGGGAATGACGGTATAAAAAATTTAGCGTATCAATTGATTATCCAGGCAGTGGAAAGGTTAAATTGCAAATTAGTACTGCAGGAAATGCCCCTCGAACAATCATTTGCCTACAATAGGTTTATACAAGATGACAATTATGAACTTGATTCTTCCTTGGTTATCAACCATGCTACAATTAATTTTTTAAAAAGATTGCGGAGCTTTAATTCTGGTAAAACGAAAGATTCTAAAGTTAAATTATATGGCATGGATTACAATTCAATCCTTTCTTCCACTCAAAGTTCCGCTATGGATATTTTTGATTTTATTACCGGGCTTAACAAAAAATCGCAGATTCCGGAAGTTGATCAATTATCCCTGCTGTTAATGAAAAAAGATCGTAACTGTGCGATAAACTTTCTTGATATTCATCGAGATAAGATAAAAAACTTCTTACTGCTGAAGAAATAGAATGTATCTTGCATATTCTGAGGGTTTCAAAGCAAGCCGGAGATGGCGGAATAGAAAGATTCATACGGCGGGATTCCATTATGTTCGTAAATGCAAGATTCTTAATTGACAAGTTCGCCAAAGACGAAAACGTAAAAACGGTAATCTACGGGCATGCGGGACATATTAATCCTATTTCGAGTTATCCTGCCGTACCTTGTATTCCTTTCGGGAGGTATATGCGCAAAGCGTATGGTGAAAGTTACTCTCCTTTGCTATTTCTGATAGGAAGTGGAGAAGCCATGGCATATGATGAGCATTATAACAGGAAAGATAATTGGTTGAGTAGTCCTCCTGAAAACAGTATGGAATATTTTTTAAGTCTTATTGATGACAATGTTTTTTACACCCCCTTAACTGTCGATTTTAATGAATTAACACTGTCTCGACTTCAGGGGAGTCACCATATCCCACAAGAATTTTATCCATTTAACTTATATCAAAGATTTAAAGGTGTGTTTTTCATAAAAAGTACGGATTGTACCCATAAGGATGAAAAAGAAATCTCTTTTGAGAAAGCTTCTGATAGGCTTATAATGAAAATAAAACAAAGACAGGAAAAAATAAAGGAGATACAGAAGCGGATAGAAAATTTATAAAAACACCGGTTATGAAATACTTTATATTATTGGCATCGGTTCTTTTTTTAGCGCAATCTTGTTCGGTTGCGCCCTCCATGCGTGAATCCGCCGATCGTACGACTGGGTTGCGAACACTAATTTTTCCTGGCAATCAAAAATAGACAGCGCAATCAGCTCTTATCCGCTTTTATTGCATCCGTCATATGAAGCTAAAGGGAGCGTGGGGTTCACGGTACCGGTTTTATCGTATGGATAAAAAGCGGGCGGGTGTTGAAGTGAGGATAAAGTATAAAACGGAAAACTGCAATGATCTGTGTTTGAAGCTGAGCGGCATTGGTGAATGCGGGGAGGTCATTTCCGCGGACACGTTTCGATTGTCTGCCGCCGAGGCGTGGACGGTAGCCCGCCGGAGCGTGGATATGGCTTCTCCCCTGTTGCTGGGGGTGGCTCTTGAAGCCCGCGGGGAGAAGCCCGGGAAAAAGGATTTTCCGGCCGATCCTTTAGGATGGGAGAATAATTCCTTTAAGCCCGGGGAATACTCTAAAATATGGATTGACTCCTTGGATATCTTAATTGATGGAAAATATGCGGTTGAACTCCCATCCTTGAATAACGGCACGGCGGCTTCCGTCCGGGAATCGGATGTGATGCCCGCTAACGGCGGCGATCTTAAGTCCCTGCCCTTTTCCGGTAAAAGGATACTCGCCATCGGGGAGAGCGTGCATGGCACCGGAACGATGAATGACATGGGTGTTGAAATAATCAAGAACAGGATCGAACACGGAAAATGCAGGCTCGTCTTGTTGGAAATACCCCTGACCTTATCTTTCCATATCAACCGGTATTTGGAGGGGACGAGCGGTTCAAGCCGGACAGCATCGCTTCCTATTTTGACAAGGTCTTATTTTCTTCTTCATCCTTCGTGTCTCTTATGCGGTGGGTCAAAGAATACAACCGGCATTTGGAAGAAAAGGTGAGCTTCTTTGGCATTGACCGGAATATTTACCGCTTACAAAGCAGTATCGACCTGTTTTACTTCTTTTACACGCTCCGCAGAGGTAAAGGCGACGAAGGCTTGAAAGCGATATGCGAGTCTCTTCTGTTGTCGGACGAGAAGTTCCCTTTTAAAGGGGCGGACTCTGTATTGCATGCCAATCATGGCTTCAAGGGCATACTTACCCGGCGGGAAGCGGAAATAATGAGCTACTGCCTGAATTCGGAGGAGGAAGCGACCGCTGATGAACTGAATCGTTTTCGGGGCAGGGATTCCGGCATGTACGAGAATGCGAAGTTCTTAATGAAAACAATGCTTAAAAAAGATGAAACGACTACCGTATATTGTCATTTGGGGCATGCGAATTATACAAGTATCGCTGGATGGCTGAGACCGGACATGCGACCTTTCGGAGATACATGAAGTTCATACGGTGATGACTACTCCGCCGTGGGACTGCTTGCCGGAGGGGGAAGTTATCTGACATGGGTATTTCCCGGTAAAATGGGAATAAGGCGATTGCAGTCTTCGTCGTCTGCTGGATTAGAATACTGTATCGAACGTTCGGGTATCAGTCCGTGTTATTTGCCGATGGATAAACTGTCCGATGCGGATGTTTTGAAAATGAGATATATAGGAAATACAGAATCGAAAATTGGACAATTCCAGTGGGTTTTTCCAAAATGTATGATGGACGGAGTGCTGTTCACAAAAAACGCGTCCGCCACAAATAAGAGGGAAGAGTTTTTTAAAATGAACTTAGACTATCATGTCCAAACTTTATTTGCTCTTATGTATTTGTATGAAAAGAAAAGAAAATGGATTCCATGAACATTTTCTCCGAAATATTGGGAAAGGTGGTACTTCCTCTGACTTTATCGCTATCACTTTCAGCGGATTAAATTATGATTTTTAATAATTTATTTATAAACCATTAATAATAACTGCAATGAAAAAATTAACAAAGAAAAATTTAAGCGAACTGGCGAAAACAATGCCGGTAATTGAAGAGTCCTTGCAAATGAGCTATGTTGGGGGAGGAAATGGAACATCAGCCAACCCTTATACCAAAGTGGAATTCGATAGTATGCTTAGTAATGACAACTGGAACGGTGGTTATGTAGAGGGAATGGGATATGTGGCTCCCAATACGTATATTTATGGGAATTCAGTATACTGGGGATCGGTATCACAAGATTATTATACATTTCCAGATTATGTCACTTCTCTTTCTTCGGATGGACTAAATCAAATGGCGGAATCATTGGCAGGTGCAATACCAGGAGTGGGTTCTTATACCGCTTATTTATCTCAAGAGTTAGGTGATATGAGTAGAGAGATTCAATCTGAACTGTTAAAAAAAGGATATAATGGTTCTTCTTCATTCACAATTGTTCGTACGTATATGGGAAGTTCTGTTAAATTTTCTGTATATAACGCGAATAATGGAGAACTTATAACTTCCAAAACGATTAATATGTTCGGATTTTGGCAGTAATCGTTCGGATGGGTAATAAAATAGAGGAATACATTCCTAATTCATTGTGCCGGATTTCTCTATAAAGACCTTTGCCAGGGCTTTGAAGATTTGGAATATTTGAGTTGTTAATATTGACAATAACCTTGTTTATTTTATGAAAACAAAATTGCCGTTATTACTATTATTTTTCGTATTGTTTTTATTCAAATGTGATTTAAAAGCTGATCCCGGCCATAAAAGCCCTTTAGAATATAGGTGGGTTAATCATCCGCTGGATTTCTATCTGAATGTGACCGTAGACAGTACCACTACTCCCCATTCATTGTTATTTGAAACAATGTATGAAAAAAAAGGAATTGCAAGCTTTTTACTACCTATCTATCAACTGGAGAAGAATAGCCTTACTTTTGAGATTAAGATCAGATATAAAACGGAAAATTGCGAGAATCTATTCTTGGCAATTACCTCTGTCGGCGATTGTGAGAACATAAATTCCATTGATACCATTCAACTGAACGCGACCCAAGATTGGAAGGAGTGTACGCGGATTTTGAAAACAAAGAAAGCATATTTTTTAAATATATCTGTTGGGGCTGTCGGCTACGGCCAACGCAAGGGCAAGATATGGATTTCTGATTTAGAGGTGCTGGGTGATGGAAAAGCAATCGGGGACAACCCCCAACAGGAATATAAAAAAGAAGATATTCATTTGAAAGCAACCGATCTGATTCATTGGAATAACAAAGAGTATGACAACCTTCCTTTCTTAAATAAGAAAATACTTGGGCTTGGAGAAACGGCGCATGGCACAGAAACGATGAACGACATCGGCATTGAAATTTCAAAGGAACGGATTCTGAAACACCAATGTCGGTTTATTTTGCTCGAAATTCCGTTGGAATTTTCCCTTTACATCAATAGATACGTGCAAAATGACAAAAATTTTAAATTTGAATATATTTCAGAACGTTTTGAACCATACCTGTTTTCCGACTCCATCTTATCCTTTATCCGGTGGATTAAAGAATATAATTCGGCGCATAATCAAAAAATCTCTATTTTGGGATTTGATTTAAATACCACACCACTATTGAGCAGAGCAGATTTATTTAATTTTTTCTATAACCTGAAGTCGGGCGGGCATGTCGAAGAAATTGATACCATTTGTGAATCTTTACTGGACAGCAAAACCTCTTTTGAGAAAATTATTTCTAAGTTCGACAAAAGCATCCGTTTAGCAGATTGTTTGGATAAAGGCGAATTGAAATTGATACACCGATGCCTGGAGATAACAGGACGGAGTTCAAGCAGCTATTTCCGATTTGTTGAAAGGGATAGATATATGAATGATATCGTAACATTCATTATTGACCATTTTCTCAATACCAATGAAACCGTCACTCTCTTTGGACATTTGGGGCATCTCAACTACAAAGGCAATAGAGTAGAGCTAATGGATTATTTTTCCTTAGGATATTACCTGAAGAGCAGATATGCAAAGAATTATTCATGTATTGGATTGATCACTAACCGAGGCACTGCAATGCTTCCGGTATCCGCTACAAACGGTGGAGTAACAAAGTTGGAACAGGCACCGCAGGGAAGTTTGGAATTTCAAGTAAACAAATTGAAAATGGACTCGGTTTATTTGTCAATGAGCAAGTTTACTTGTTCGGATGTATTCCTATTAAGAGAGTTAGGTTCCGGTTTTTCCCAAAATAAGAAAATCATTCCGAATCAATTCCAGTATATGATCCCGAAGTCAAGAATGGAAGGCGTTATTTTTACAAAAGAATCAGTCAATTTCATGAAAGGGAAAGAATTTTTCAAAAAAAATATGAACGTTGAAGTTGTTACAATGAGGTTTTATATAAAAGCATTAGAAAAACTAACTCAAAAAAAATAGATCTCAATATATGAATATTGCATTTTTAACAACATTAAATCCGGCTGATATAAATAATTGGTCGGGAACGACATTTCATTTGTTTCACGCTCTAAGCAGAAAGCATCATGTAAAAGTGATTGGACAGAATACCCTTCCTCAGGCAGCGTATTTTACCAAAGATAATTGTATTAAAAAAAATCCATTAGAGAACTATGTTTCTGTTTTCGGGAAATTATGTACCGAACAATTGACGAATTATGATCTTGTGTTTTTTGGAGATTTATATTTAGCTCCTTTTCTGGATGTAAATGTTCCGGTCGTGCATCTTAGTGATGTGACATACCACTCATTCCAAAGCTACTTAAACCCACTAAAGAATGAAGAACAGATAAAGAAAATAGAAATGATGGAGAAGAAATTATTGAATAAATATACTGCCATCATTTATAGTTCGGAATGGGCAAAGCAAAGTACAATAAATTATTATGATATAGAGCCGGGTAAAATTCATGTAGTGGAATTTGGGGCAAATATCCCTACTCCTTCAGACTATAAAATAGATATACAGACAGATATTTGTAATTTAGTCTTTATCGGAAAAAATTGGCAGAAAAAAGGTGGAGATAAAGTTTTAGGGGCATATAGAAAGCTTAAATCCGATGGATTTCGATGTACGCTTACGATTATTGGTTCTATTATTCGGGAACCTTATGATGAAGATGAGAATTTAGTTATAATCCTTATTTAGATAAATCCCAACCGGAACATTTGGAAAGATTTTGTAATATCTTGCAGGAAGCTCATTTTTTAGTACTTCCTACAGAGTTCGACGCATTTGGAATTGTGTTTTGTGAAGCATCGGCTTATGCCGTACCCAGCATTGCCGCCAATGTGGTGGAGTGAGTCAACCGGTACGTGAAGGGAAAAACGGGTATTTGCTCATGCCGGATGCTACAGCTGAAGATTATGCTGAGAAAATAAAGTCGGTTTTCGCTGACAAAGAAAACTATCTGAAACTCCGGATGTCATCGCGGCAAGAATTTGAAACCCGTCTTAATTGGGAGGTATGGAGCGAGAAAGTAAATAAAATATTGGAAGAAATTGTAGAAGAACATCATAAGAATAATGGGAACAAACAACAGTGATTTTTATCTGCCTGTATATGTCATCAACCTTAAAGAGCGCACGGAACGGCGGCAACATATAGAGGAACAGTTTCAAGGGAGGGTAGAGTTTGCTCTCCATTGGATAGAGGCAATCGAACATTCCATTGGAGCAGTTGGATTATGGCAAAGCATGCTAAAGGCTGTACAAACAGCTATCGACAAAAGGGATGATATCATGATCATTTGCGAAGACGACCATATATTTACCCCCGCATATAACAAAGATTATTTGTTTGCCAATATAATAGGAGCAAACGCTCAAGGTTCCGAGTTGCTTTCGGGAGGTGTCGGAGGATTTGGCACAGCGGTACCAGTGGACACAAATCGCTATTGGATGGATTGGTTTTGGTCTACGCAATTTATCATTATTTTTAAGCCGCTATTTCAAAAGATATTAGACTATGACTTCAAAGACACTGATACGGCAGATGGAGTTTTATCTGTCCTTGCTAAAGATAAGATGACTATCTATCCGTTCATCTCCGTTCAAAAAGATTTTGGCTATTCGGACGTAACCGTTTATAATGGGACTCCGGGGATGATAAGCAACTATTTTTCTCAGGCGAACTACCGCTTGAGAATGATTCATCATGTTAGTCATAAATTTAAAGAACAGGCAAAAAGATGAATTCAAGAATACAAAAGCAGGAACAACCTATATGTTCACCAAAAATTATTTTGCCTAATCCGAACAAAAAATCTGATGTGATTGCCAGATCTGAGGAAGTACAAGCCATTATTGACCGTATGCCCACCTACTGGGCAAAATGGGTGATACTATGCGTAGGGGTACTGATGGGAGTGATCATATTACTTGGTTTTTTGATACAGTATCCCGATACGGTAGACGGACAAATATCAGTAACCGCAAATGCAGCACCGGTACGTTTGGTCGCTAACAGTAACGGACGGATTACGTTATTTCAACCCAATAAAGCATTACTGCATAAAAACGATGTGATTAGTTGTATTGAAAGTGGTGCGGATTACAAACATATTTTATGGATTGATTCTTTTTTGAAGACACTTAGTGACAAAAGCACAATTCGTGTTGCATTGCCCGATACGCTGTTGCTTGGGGAAGTCAGTTCCGCATACAATTCCTTTTTACTTTCCTTTTTACAATATGAGCGGTTACTTACTTCTGACATTTATTCAACCATGCGACAAAAATTGCAACAACAAATTATTTCTGACGAAGCAGTCATTGCTAATTTTAATAATGAGCTGCGATTAAAAAAACAAATATTGGATAACTCTCAAAACCAATTGAGTAAGGACAGTATATTGCTGTCGATGAAAGGAATAAGCGAACAAGAATACCAGCAAAAGTTCTCGACACATCTTTCTTTAAAAGAATCACAATTAAATTTGCAAAGTAACCGACAGATGAAACAATCGGAAATAAGTCGTAATCAATTGGAAATACAGCGTATCTGTTTGGAAGAAACTGAGGCTAAAGAGAAAGCCTATTCCGATTATATTACTCGGAAGAATGAACTTTCAAATGCCATTAAACTCTGGAAAGAGCATTATTTGCAATATGCGCCTGTAGAAGGGGAGTTAGAATATCTTGGTTTCTGGCGGAACAATCGTTTTGTACAGTCTGGGCAGGAGCTATTCTCCATCATTCCCGATAAAACTAACATCTTGGGTGAAGTAGTGATACCTTCTTTCGGTGCAGGAAAAGTAGAAGTTGGGCAAACAGTAAACGTAAAAATGGACAACTATCCATATGATGAATATGGATTACTGAAGGGAGTGGTGAAATCTGTTTCACGCATTACCAACAAGATAAAAACTCAAAATGGAGACATGGATACTTATCTGGTAATCATATCTTTTCCCGATGGTACATTAACTAACTTTGGGAAAATATTACCCCTCGATTTTGAAACAAAAGGTACAGTTGAGATTATCACCAAACGAAAACGTTTGATTGAAAGACTATTTGATAATTTAAAATCAAAAGGAGAAAAATAAGAATATGCTACTCCACCGTTTTCCCGTAGAATACCAAATGGATTCGCAAGACTGCGGACCCACATCCCTTAAAATTATTGCTAAGCATTTTGGTAAGTTTTACTCATTGCAGTTCATGCGTGACCGTTGCGGCATTACCAAAGAAGGTGTATCGCTACTTGATCTAAGTACCGGGGCAGAAAGTATCGGGCTGCGAACGCTTGCCATAAAATGTACCATTGATGATGTGGTGAACAGCATTCCGTTTCCTGCAATTGTGTTTTGGAATGACAGTCATTTCATCGTGGTATATCATTCTGATAGGAAATACATATGGGTCTCGGATCCAGCAAAAGGACGCATAAAATACACGCATGAAGAATTTCGAAAGGTTGGTATCAAAGGGATGAAAGCCAAGGTGTATTACTTGCCGTGGAACCAACTACTGATTTTAAGAATAGTAAAGCTGAACAAGAACAGAAGAGAAACAGCTTTTCGAGCATTCTTAAATATTTTTTTCCATATAAAAAGAGCTTCGGGTTAATATTTATTATTATGCGCGTTGTTACTGTCTTACAAGGTATGTTACCATTTATCTCTAAAGCGGTGATTGATGTCGGCATTAAAACTTCGGACAGGAACTTTATTAATATGGTACTGATAGGGAACATCTGTATCTTGTTGAGTGTAATGATTTTCAATGTGTTGAGGGATTGGATCTTATTGCATATCACGGCGCGAGTAAATATTGCTTTGATTTCTGACTACTTGATAAAATTGATGAAACTACCTGTTACTTTCTTTGAGAATAAGCTGCTGGGCGATATTTTGCAACGGGCACAAGATCATGAACGTATACGCAGTTTCATTATGAATAATTCTTTGGCATTGATATTTTCAACGCTTACATTTGCCGTCTTTAGTATTATTTTATTGATTTACAATACTATAATTTTCTATATATTTTTATCAGGATCGGTTCTGTACGCTTGTTGGGTGTTACTGTTTTTGAGCATACGTAAAAAACTGGATTGGGAATATTTTGAACTTTTGTCCAAAAACCAAAGCTATTGGGTGGAAACCGTTTCGACTATACAGGATATCAAAATCTACAATTATGACAAGTACCGGCGGTGGAAATGGGAAGAAATTCAGGCACGGCTTTATCATGTCAATAAGCGTGTTCTTGCCATAACCAATGCTCAAAATCTGGGTGCCCAATTTATAGAAAATATCAAAAATATGGCTATCGTGTTTTTCTGTGCTATGGCGGTTATCAAGGGTGAAATAACATTTGGAATAATGATTTCTACACAATTTATTATTGGTATGCTCAATGGTCCGCTTGTGCAATTTATTAATTTTGTGGTATCAGCGCAATATGCCAAAATCAGTTTCTTACGCATCAACGAGATTCGTCAGTTGGAAAATGAGGATGAATTACTTTCTATTGGCAGTACAACCATCCTTCCGGAAAGAAAAACGATTCTATTAGAGAATATACATTTTCAATACACGCCTAACTCTCCTTTGGTTCTTCGTAATATTTACTTACAAATACCGGAAAATAAAATCACGGCAATTGTGGGAGGAAGTGGTAGTGGTAAGTCAACTCTTCTGAAACTATTGGTTCGGCTTTATAAGCCAGCCATGGAGAAATAAAAATGGACAAGATGAATGTAAGTGCATTAATCTACGCCAATGGAGAAACATGTGTGGGGTGGTAATGCAAGATGGAAAAATATTCAGTGATACCATCTTGAATAATATTGTATTAGATGATGAACAAATTAATTATACGCGTTTGAGGGAAGTTTGTCGCATCGCTCAGATTGAGGATGAGATAAACGCGATGCCTAAGGGTTTTGAAACGACCATTGGAGAAACCGGACGCGGGTTGAGTGGAGGACAAAAGCAGCGTTTGTTGATTGCTCGTGCGCTGTATCGGGATCCGAAATTTCTCTTTATGGACGAAGCCACAAACTCTTTGGATTCAATAAATGAACGAAAAATTGTGAATGCCTTGAACAATGCATTTGAACAGCGTACTGTTGTTGTTATTGCTCACAGGCTTAGTACCATTCGTAATGCTGATCAAATTGTGGTGTTGGACAAAGGTTTTATCGTTGAGACCGGAACTCATGAAATATTGATGGAGAAAAAGGGGCATTATTTTGAGTTGGTTTCTTCACAGATACAAGATTAACGAAGAATATCTAGGAGCATGTATCAAAAGTCACTCCTATAACACACTTATAAGATAATATGAATTTGAGAATAACCTATTACTCAAAGTATAGGAAATGAATCTGGAAGGATACATTACAATTGTCCGCTTTCTACCAACAGTATCACTCGTTCGGTTAACTTATCTTCTCCTTCGGGGTCATATTGTTTTTTTAAACTGGCTCCGAAAAGAGCGGCAAATGTTTGATAGAATCCTGCTTTAAAAGGTCCCATAAATGCTTTTACCAGTTCATAAGAACTTTGATGGCTTTGCCGGTCTATCAGCTTTATCAACAGTTTGCCTTGTGCAAAAGAGAGCTTTTTCATTCGTGGAGTATATTGCTCCTTCAATCCTTTTTCCACCGTTTGATATGACGTTGGCGGGCTTTTTCGTTGGGCAGGGTCTGTAAGTATTCGTAAGTTTCAATGATGGTGCGGTTAATTTCTCTGGCAATAGGATACACTTTCTTCACATTTCTCACCAATTTATAATATTCCATCTGCTCTTTTCTGTTTCTGAATTTTAAAGGCTTGAATATATGAATGGTCGGAATCTGGAAAGCCGGGATTGTATCACCATTATACACACACATAGGTACCAGGTATCCACCGAGATTTGTTTTTTCCTGTGCCAGTGATTCGGAAGAAAACAATAAGGCGATAGATAACATCAAAAGTCCTATGGTAAGCCTCATATTCATTTTGCAAAAATAAAGGATTAAATTTATATTAATGGTTTTCCTTGCAGCATTAACCTATTTAAATTATCTTCGACAATTCGTTTGCTATTTAAAACACAATAACCACACTCGATATGAACGAAAGCATATCTATATTGAGTATATTCCTACTTGTTAATATGACGTTGATAACTTCTACTTGCCATGCTCAGAATCGTTCGGATTATCCTTGGGAAGAGATGATGGAAAACTTGTCTATATCCGATGAAGAAGGAGATACACGTAATTGGGAGAATGAATTGGAGGAATTAACCGATCTTGTTAACAACCCTGTTAATATAAACTCTGCCACTAAAGAGCAGTTACAGCGGTTTCCTTTTCTTAATGATGTTCAGATTGAGAATTTACTTGCGTACATTTATATTCACGGATCGATGCAGACTGTCTATGAACTTCAGTTAGTGGAGGAGTTGGATCGGCAGACTATTCAATATCTGCTTCCTTTTGTCTGTGTAGAGCCTGTTGATAAGAAAGAGTCTGTTACGTTAAAGCAGATTTTAAAATATGGAAAACATGAAGCGGTGACTCGTATGGATGTGCCTTTGTATAAGCGTAAGGGATACGAGAAAAATTACTTGGGTCCTGCTGTTTATAACTCGGTGAAATATGGCTTTCACTATCAGGAAAAGGTTTATGCAGGTATAGTTGCCGAGAAAGATAGCGGCGAACCTTTCGGAGCTTTACATAATAAGCAGGGATACGATTACTACTCTTTCTATCTACTTCTTCATGATATAGGAATACTGAAAACTGGAATTGTAGGAAACTATCGGTTGAACTTCGGTCAGGGACTGGTACTCGGACAAGGTTCTATGTTTGGAAAAACAGCTTATTCTTCGTCTTTCACTTTCAGGAGTACAGGTATACGCAGACATACTTCTACCGACGAATATAATTATTTCCGTGGGAGTGGCATAGCTCTAAAATGGAAACAATGGACACTTTCCGTATTTTATTCACATCGTTCGTTGGATGGAGTGATAAAAGGCGGTGAAATTACCTCGATTTATAAAACAGGTTTACACCGAAGCGAAAAGGAAGCTGATAAAATGAATCAATTGACTATGCAGATGAGCGGAGGAAATATCAGTTATACCGGAAATAGTTATCAACTGGGTATAACCGGTGTTTACTACTGTTTTAACAGGTCTTATGAACCGGAACTTAAAGACTATTCAAAATACACCTACATGGTCGTTCTTTTTATAATCTGGGTATGGATTATAAATATCGTTTTCATCGTTTTTCTATACAAGGAGAAGCAGCTTTGGGGATCAGTGGTATGGCTTTTATGAATCAGGTGCTTTATTCTCCTTTACAAGATATCCGGTTGATGTTGGTTCACCGTTATTATTCCCATGATTATTGGGCTATGTTTGCTCATTCATTTAGTGAAGGAAGTAGTATTCAGAATGAAAACGGATGGTATCTGGCTGCTTCTGTAAATCCTTTCAACCGTTGGACATTTTTTGTTTCTGCCGATCTGTTTTCTTTTCCGTGGTGGAGGTACCGGATAAGTAAGGCCTCTAAAGGAGTGGATCTGCTCTTTCAGGCAAATTACGTTCCGTCGAAAACGGTTGATATGTATGTGAATTACCGTTATAAACAAAAAGAACGTGATGTGACCGGTACGCAGGGAAAAGTGATTCTGCCCACCTATCATCACCGGCTGCGTTATCGATTGAACTATTTACCCTGCTCTTCGTTATCTCTCCGGACAACAGTCGATTATAATCATTTTCATTCATCCGGAAAAACGGCTGGACAAGGTTATCAACTGACGCAGACGGCTGGATGGAAACTTCCCTGGTTGCCTCTGACAACAGAATTGCAAGGTAGCTATTTTCATACAGACGATTATGATTCACGCATTTATATCTACGAGAAAGGGTTGCTGTATTCTTTTTATACTCCATCTTTTCAGGGAGAAGGTATTCGCTTGGCTATTCATTTTCGCTATGATATGAACAAGCATTGGACAGCAATTGCCAAGCTCGGACAAACCACATATTTTGATCGTGATGAAATAGGTTCCGGCAACGACTGATCAGGGGAAATAAAAAAACGGATGTACAAATGCAGCTGCGTCTAAAGTTTTAGTATTTTTGTAGAAATTCAAAACAGTTTCTAAGATTGAACGATTAAACAGAATTAAGTATGACTATTATTTTTCCTTCTCCTATATTCGGACCGGTTCATTCACGTCGGTTAGGGGTCTCACTTGGAATAAATTTGCTTCCTTCCGACGGAAAAGTATGTTCTTTCGATTGCATTTATTGTGAATGTGGTTACAATGGCGAACATCGTCCTAAATCTTCATTACCTACCCGCGAAGAAGTCCGTATGGCTCTGGAAGAAAAATTAAAAGAGATGAAAAGCAACGGACCTGCTCCCGACGTACTGACTTTCGCCGGAAACGGTGAGCCGACTGGTCATCCTCACTTTCCGGAGATTATCGAGGATACACTTGCTTTGCGTGATGCTTACTTTCCGGATGCAAAGGTGAGTGTGCTCAGTAATGCTACTTTTATTAACCGTCCGGCTGTATTCGATGCGTTGAACAGGTGGATAATAACATTTTGAAGTTGGACACGGTGATGAAGAGTATATCCGGACTGTAGATCGTCCGAACGGACGATACGATCTGAATGGAACAGTCGGACTTTTAAAAGCTTTTAAAGGTAATTGCATCGTGCAGACTATGTTTATGAAAGGAAAATATAAGGGGAAAGATGTGGATAATACTTCTGACAAGTATGTACTTCCCTGGTTGAAAGTTGTAAAGGATATTGCCCCAAGACAGGTGATGATTTATACGATCGATCGGGAAACTCCCGATCAGGACTTGCAAAAAGCTACTCATGAAGAGTTGGATCGTATTGTGGCTCTTCTCACGAAAGAAGGACTTTCGGCATCTGCTTCTTATTGAGAATTATTCTTAAACGTATCATTTATAAAAAAGATTTGGATATGATGAAACCAATTGCTGTCAACCAACTTAGTGATAATTTCTTTGAAACCATCAGTAAAGAATGGATGTTGGTAACTGCCGGTAATAAAGATGCTTTTAATACCATGACTGCCAACTGGGGTGGTATCGGATTTCTGTGGAATAAACCGGTTGTTTATGTTTTCATTCGTCCGGAAAGATATACGTTCGGCTTTATGGAGAAAAATGATTATTTCACTCTTTCTTTTTTAGGGGAGGAGAATAAAAGTATTCATAAAATATGTGGTTCTAAGTCGGGACGTGAGGTGGATAAGATCAAGGAGACCGGATTGAAACCGATGATTACCGATAAAGGCAACGTTCTGTTCGAACAAGGAAGGTTGAGTCTGGAATGCCGGAAATTATATACTGATGTGTTGCGGAAAGAAAACTTTCTGGATCCGTCTGTGTATGAACAATGGTATACTACACATGGAGGTTTGCATCATGTGTATGTGGCGGAGATTACGAGTGCATGGATAAAAGATTAATCTTAATAGCTTAATTTATGAAAAACAATTGTCTGATATGTTCCTTATTGTTTGCTTCGGGAATTCAGAATGCTTGGGGAACTCAAATAACAGACCGTAAAGCGAATCCTGATCAAGCGAAACCCAATATAATTCTGATTATGTGTGATGATATGGGGTTTTCTGATTTATCGTGTTATGGCGGAGAAGTACACACACCACATATTGATTTTCTGGCGGAAAACGGGATACGTTTCAGTCAATTTAAAAATACGGGACGCAGTTGCCCCAGCCGGGCGGCTTTGCTGACAGGTAGATATCAACACGAAGTAGGTATGGGCTGGATGACTGCTGTGGATGAACATCGTCCGGGATACAGAGGACAGATATCGGACCGGTATCCTACAATCGCAGAGGTATTTCGTGAAAATGGGTACCACACTTATATGAGCGGTAAATGGCATGTTACCGTTGAAGGAGCATTTACCAACCTAATGGAAGCTATCCGGTTGAACGGGGATTTGAGAAATATTACGGTTGCCTTTCGGGAGGGGGCAGCTATTATACTCCCAAACCGGTATTTTCGGGTTTGCAGCGCATTACGGAGTTTCCGAAAGACTATTATTATACCACAGCCATAACCGATTCTGCCGTTAGTTTTATCCGTCAACATCCGGTTGATGAACCTATGTTTATGTATTTGGCTCACTATGCTCCTCATCTGCCCCTTCAGGCTCCAAAAGAGAGAGTAGAGGCTTGTCGGGAAAAGTATAAAGCGGGATATGACGTATTGCGTAAACAACGCTTCGAACGCATCCGTCGCAATGGCTTAATCGACATTGAAGGAGAACTTCCGGTATTTGAAAAAGAGTTTGGAGGAAAACGTCCCGCATGGAATAGTCTTACTCCGCAGCAGCAGGAACGATGGATTACGGAAATGGCTACTTATGCTGCCATGATTGAAATTATGGACGATGGTATCGGAGAAGTAATAAAAGCCACTAAGGAAAAAGGTATATTTGATAATACCATATTTTTATTCTTAAGTGATAACGGTGCTACCAATGAAGGCGATATGATCACGCAATTGCGTGCAGATTTGAGTAATACTCCATTTCGCAGTTATAAGCAATGGTGTTTTCAGGGAGGTACGAGTGCTCCTCTGATTATCATGTACGGAGGCGGACAACCTGATGGAAAAAAGGAAGCGGTTCGTCACGAATTTACACATATTATCGATCTTTTTCCCACTTGCCTGGATATGGCTTCTATTGAATATCCCCGGGAATTTCGAAATCATGCCATTGATGCTCCTGGAGGCAGAACGATTCTTCCGGCGTTGAAAGGAAAGAAATTATCGAAAAGAGATTTGTTTTTTGAACATCAAACCTCCTGTGGCATTATATCTGGAGACTGGAAGTTGGTTCGGGCTAATGGTAAGCAGCCGTGGGAGCTGTTTAACCTGTTACAAGATCCGTTTGAACAGAACGATTTATCTGCCCGTTACCCGGATAGAGTGAAAACATTGGAAAAAAAGTGGAATCAATGGGCAGAAAAACAACAGGTATTTCCTTTTGAATACAGACCATGGACTAAGCGTATCAATTATTATAAATCCCTGTATCCCGATCAATCCGGAAAGGATTTATGATCCCAACCGTTATTCCAGACCATGAAGATGTGTTGAAAACACCGCAAATTTCACAGATTTAATAATCATTTCTATGTTAATCTGTGAATTGCGGTAGCGGACTATAGTAATTTTTTTCTTTTCAGATACATCCAATATCCTGTGACAGGTAATGAAGTTCCTATCAGGGCAGCGATAAAAGTGACGATCTTTGAAAACATTCCCGCATAGGTGCCAAAATGTAAAGCACGTACTATTTTCCAGATAGGTGCTCCGCGTTTTACTTCCGCATCAAAGATAAAACTTACGATGTCTCTGTACCATTGAAATGACCACATCAATCCGGTGAGTGCACATACTAATAAGATAAGTGCTGCATATAATCCCAGTACAGAGTGTAAATCGAACATTAACCTTCTTCTGCCTTTTTGATGTTCTATAATCAACCGGCTTTTCTTCCACTTGCGCGGCCAGTATACTGTAAGTCCGCTGATCAGGATAAAGATGAAAAAAAGGGTAGAAATACCTACAATCATTTTACCTGTCGTACGGGTATCATCCATAAGCCACCGATGGAGCTTCATCACGATCATCAAAGGACTTTCCCGGATGGAATCATATCCCATTATTGTCAGAAGCTCTTCTTTGAATACAAGGATGGCGCCTGTAAAACAAATGATGCTGATCAGGATCCTGCCGGTAGTGAAAGCCATAAGTGAATGTAACGGCAATATTTTTTTATCTTCATTTAAAAATGGTAAGAGATTACTGCTGAGAAATTACGTGGATCGATCTGATTGATATAACCTCCGCGATAATACGAATTGTATCCTAATGCATCGAACAGGTTGTTCAGGTATACACGGGCAGTAAACTTGTGGATACTATAGGCCAGCTGGGCGTTTATTGTAGTATAACCGGGCATGTCAAAAGGCTTTTCGTTGGTCATGGAGCCGTGTCCGTCCGGCTTGATTGCAAAATCATTAACAGGACGTTTACCTACGAAATAGACTCCTATACCGGCTGATAGTCTTTTTAATACTCCTTTGTCGAATCGATATTGAATCCATCCGTTAGCAGTATGTTTCGGGGTATTCATCGGGCTGAACCATTTTTAAAGGCCGGGCTGTTTTCGTATTTTGCATCCAGATAAGCGTAACCCATCATTACTTGGAGGTTTTCAAGTATACTTCCGCTTAATTCGGTTTCAATACCTTTTCTTTTCAGACTTCCCGCTTTATCAAAATAACCGGTAGGTTGAGTAGTTCCCGGATGATAAGTACTATAAGAGAGGTTTTTAGTAAGGATATCGAAATATGTCAGGTTAAAGCGCAGGCGGTTATTCAGCCAATCGGACTTGATGCCCACTTCAAACTGGCGGGTCTTCGACGGACCTATTTCATCTCCGTTCTCCATTCGTCTGGCTGCATGGAGAAGCTGGTAGTAGTTGTATATGAACCGAACAAATTAATGTTCTTTATCGGAGTCAGCATGATGCCTAACATCGGATTCCAGGCATCTCCGGTAGTGGGACCTGCACTTGTGCCGTCCTGACTGCTGATATAACTGTATCTCAGTCCCAGGATAGCCTTTATATACTTATTAAAAGTCATTACTTCCTGTGCCATTATTCCATAACTTGAAGAATTGGATTCTACTGGGGTTTCGGGAACAAATTTAACCGCAACAGGTAGCACATTCGAGATGCTCGGGGCCAGTACGTTGATAGTGTCTATGTTGACAGGGGTATAATTGGTGATCGACAGATCGGTGTTTTTGTAGTCGAATCCTAATTGGAATGTATGTTTAACAGGGCCGGTGAAAATATCTCTGCCGATAAAGTCAAGCTGGAAAGTTGAGTTGCGGTCATCGCGTAATGAACGTGAAATCGTTCTTCTACGCATGTTATATTCTTTATTGACTACGGTTTTTACGGAAGTACTTGTATTATCCACTTTATATGAAGAGCCGAAATATGCTGCCCGCACACTGATATTATCTGTCAGCTGGCGGGTGATGCGTGCGGCATAAGTCAGCGTCTTGTTGTTTACATTATCGTTTTTGAATCCTAGGAATTTGTTGTGTGGCATGTCGTACAGATTCTCTTCCGTATCTTTCGATAGATTGACTGAACTGGTATAAGGAGTACGGTTATCATTCAGATAATCCATTTCTATGGTAACGCTTGTTTTGTCATCCGGACGCCATTCTAATGAAGGGTTGATGTATACGCGATTGGAATGGATGACCGGACGATAATTATCCGAACGTTCGAAGGCACCGTTCATACGGAAAGCGATCGTCTGATTTTTATCCAGAACGGACTGTACGTCAAATGTGGGGCGGAACAATCCCCAGCTGCCTGCCCGCAAAGATACTTCTCCTTCATTGGTGAACTTGGGTGTTTTGGTTACTACGTTGATTACTCCGCCTGCACTTCCGAGGTCGTTTCCGATACCTTGTGTGACGGCTGCGGAACCTTTGATGACCTGTATGCTTTCTACTCCCTGCATTTCGGATAAAGCAGAGCCGGTACGGAAATCGGAATCTATCCGGACTCCATTCTTTAAAATAGGTACTCCCCGGTATCCGCGGATGGACATGCTTTCTCTTACTCCGCCATACGATCCGAAAAGAGTAACTCCGGGTACATTTCTTGCGACATCGGTTACGGTAAGTGCCCCCTGTTCGGTAATCGATTTTTCTGAGATTACAGAAATACTCTGTATCTGTTCACTGGGACGTAAAGGCATGCGGGTGATGGCATCCAGTTTTTTCGGTTGTTTATATCGTTCTCCGAACACTTCTACAGTCGATAGTAAATTATCGTCCGGTAAGAGCGTAAACGAGAGTTGCGCTACACTTCTCGAGGTGAGATCGACTGTACGGGTTTGAGTGACATATCCTACAAAGCTGACATTTATCTTGTAAACTTTACGTGCCAGATTACGCAGAATAAATCGGCCTTCACTATTGGTTGTTGTTCCGATGGTGGTACCTTCTATTTGGACAGTGGCCGAAGCCAATGGCGTATCAGTTTCGTCATAGACTACTCCACGGATGGCAGGGACTCTATCGACAGACTCTGGTTCTGTGGCAAAAAGTAACGATGGGAATATTAGTAAAACTAATAAAAGCAGGGTACTATAAATTTGCTTCATACATTTAACAGCATTAAATTAATATTAAAATTTAGCGAGCCGCAAAGGTATGTGTACCTGAAAGAGTCTACAATACCTATAAAAAGGTATAATGCAATGTGGAATCCATAGAATTGGTGAGTTATATAATAAAGAAAGCGGATGAAAGTGATGATTTATTCACTTCCATCCGCTTCGTGTGTGCAGATAGTATCAGATGATTAATTTATAATTTCTTTGGCTCTGTCCAACGCTACATTTATATTCGGGCAGATGTTTTGTTTTCCCAGTAATTCATAGAAACCCGACTTCTCAAGGGTTTTGTGTACTTTCTCGTTTACTCCCGAGAGTACGATAGTGATCTTTTCCTTTTGAGACATTTTACAAAGGCTGGTCAGGTTGTGAATACCGGTCGAATCGATGAATGGAACTTTACGCATACGGATGATGCGTACTTTAGGACGGTCACCCAATTGTGCCATTGTTTCTTCAAATTTGGTGGCAATACCAAAAAAGTACGGACCATTAATTTCATATACCTCCACGCCGGCAGGGATTATCAGATGCTCTTCGCATACGGCAATGTCCAGTTCGTCATTCGGATCGATTTCATCTTTGATGACAGATATCTCGGTTGTTTCCATCACACGTCGCATAAACAGGATACAGGCGATCACCAAACCTACTTCGATGGCAATAGTCAGATCGAAGATAATGGTGAGGAAGAAGGTGATCAGCAATACGGTCACATCCGATTTGGGATTCTTCAGCAATGCTTTGAATGTACGCCATTCACTCATATTATATGATACGATGACTAATACACCTGCCAGGCAGGCCATTGGGATGTATTGCGCCAGAGGCATCAGAAACAGGAGGATCAGCAATAAAACTATAGCATGAATGATACCGGCTACCGGTGTTTTACCGCCATTATTGATATTAGTCATTGTGCGGGCAATGGCTCCGGTTGCGGGGATGCCACCAAATAACGGTGTGATCAGATTGGCTGTTCCTTGTGCGATCAGTTCGGTATTTGAATCGTGTTTATCTCCTGTCACACCGTCGGCTACGGTTGCCGATAGTAATGATTCGATAGCTCCCAATACAGCGATTGTAATGGCCACCGGAAATAAATCCTTGATGGCTTCCCAGTTGAGGGTGGGTATGGCTGCTTCGGGCAATTCTGATTTGATGGTAAAACGATCGCCAATGGTATCGATGGAATCAATGCCGGCATATGTCTTTAATACATATACTCCTATCGTTACCACAATAATAGCAATAAGAGAACCCGGTATCTTTTTCGAAAACCGCGGAGTAATGGCAATAATGATGATGCTGAGAATACTTACGACAGCGTTCCACCAGTTGACTGTGTCGAAATGCCGGAAATAGATCATCCATTTTCCGATAAAGTCTCCCGGAACTTTCTCTCCACCAAAATTCAATCCGAATATGTCAGCAATCTGGGTTGTAAAAATAGTGACGGCTATACCGCTGGTAAAGCTACAATGATCGGATAGGGAATAAATTTAATAATCGCTCCCAATTTAAATACTCCTAATAGGATCAGGAGTATGCCGGCCATCAGTGTAGCTACGATTAATCCCGCTTCTCCATATTGCTGGATGATGCCATAAATGATGACGATGAATGCTCCGGTCGGTCCTCCGATTTGTACCTTGCTTCCTCCGAGCAAAGAGATGATGAATCCTGCAATGATAGCTGTAATAATTCCTTTCTCGGGTGATACACCTGATGCGATACCGAATGCGATGGCCAGAGGTAAGGCTACGATACCTACTATGATACCTGCCATCAGATCTGACATAAACGTTTCCTTAGAGTAGTTCTTCAAGGTAGAGAATAACCTTGGTTTGAAATCCAACACTTTCATTTCCTTCTTTTACTTATATAATGTGATAAATGTCGTTATAATCTCCGTTTTGCAAAGTCGAGGTTGCAAAATTACATAAAATAAATGGCAATATTATGTTTTTGAACATCTTATTTATTTTAGATTGGTTTTGTCTATGTTCTTATAGATTTTATTAATGGATAAAGTTCCGTGTTTTTTGAACTAAATCCTTATATTTGCGTTATTAATAACGGCATATAACCGACAAACGTAATTACCAATCTAAAATAAATAAGATTATGACTAAAAGTATTAAAGGCACTCAGACAGAAAAGAATTTGCTGACATCATTTGCTGGAGAATCACAGGCAAGAATGCGTTACACTTATTTTGCAAGTGTAGCTAAAAAAGAAGGTTACGAACAGATTGCAGCTATCTTTACAGAGACTGCCGATCAGGAAAAAGAGCATGCAAAACGTATGTTTAAGTTCCTTGAAGGAGGTATGGTTGAAATCACTGCAAGCTATCCTGCCGGTGTTATCGGTAATACTCTTCAGAATTTGCAGGCTGCAGCGGCAGGCGAACATGAAGAATGGTCTTTGGATTATCCGCATTTTGCAGATGTTGCAGAACAGGAAGGTTTCCCAATGATCGCTGCTATGTATCGCAATATCTCTATTGCAGAAAAAGGGCATGAAGAAAGATACCTTGCTTTCGTAAAAAATATAGAAGTTGCATCTGTATTCGCTAAAGAAGGCGAAGTTGTATGGCAGTGCCGTAACTGTGGTTATATCGAAGTGGGTAAAGAAGCTCCTGAGGTATGTCCGGCATGTCTGCATCCACAAGCATACTTCGAAATCAAGAAAGAAAATTATTAATAGACTGCATTTTGCAGAAAGGTGGAGCTATACTTAAATATAGCCCCACCTTTTCTTTTATCTCTCTGTTGAGTTATTTTTTTCTATTTACCGGCATGCGGATAATCGACCGTGTAGTGAAGACCGCGGCTCTCTTTACGCTCCATGGCCATACGCATAATCAGATAACCTACATTGATCATATTACGCAGCTCACATATTTCTTTAGATGCTACACTACGCTTGAAAAGGCTTTCGGTCTCTTCGTATAAGATATCCAGACGATCCCATGCACGTTTCAGCCGGAGATCGCTGCGGACGATACCTACATAGGTACTCATGATCTGATTGACTTCTTTCATGCTTTGAGTAATAAGTACCATTTCTTCCGGTGAGCGGGTACCTTCGTCATTCCATTCCGGAATTTCTTCGTTATAAGTATATTGGTCGATAACCGATAAACAATGTCTGGCAGCAGCATCTGCATAAACCACTGCTTCTATCAGTGAGTTTGAAGCCAACCGGTTGCCACCATGCAAACCTGTACACGAACATTCGCCGGCAGCGTATAGCCGCTCGATAGAAGATTGGCCATTCAAATCCACTTTAATACCTCCGCAAAGGTAATGAGCCGATGGTGCTACAGGGATATATTCTCTGGTAATATCGATTCCCAGGCTCAGGCACTTCTCGTATATATTGGGGAAGTGTTTTTTAGTCTCTTCCGGATCTTTATGAGTTACGTCGAGGTAGACGTGGTCGTCTCCACGGTTTTTCATTTCATTATCGATAGCACGCGCTACGATATCGCGCGGTGCCAGAGACAAACGGGGATCATATTTCTGCATGAACTCTTTCCCGTCCATGGTACGAAGTACACCACCGTATCCCCTCATCGCCTCGGTAATGAGGAAAGAAGGACGATCGCCCGGATGGTAAAGCGCTGTCGGGTGGAATTGTACGAATTCCATATCTTTTACGGTTCCTTTTGCCCGATATACCATGGCAATGCCGTCGCCGGTTGCTACAAGCGGGTTGGTTGTAGTCTGGTAGACAGCCCCTACTCCACCTGTTGCCATTAATGTCACTTTGGCAGATAAGTATCCACTTTCCCTGTTTTCGGATCGAGTATGTAGGCTCCATAACATTTGATGTCCGGTGTCTGACGGGTGACGGTTACTCCTAAATGGTGTTGTGTCAGGATTTCGATGGCAAAATGATTTTCAATAACCGTTATATTCGGATGTTGTTGTACGGCTCGAATCAGGCTATCCTGAATTTCGGCGCCGGTATTATCTTTATGGTGCAGGATACGAAACTCCGAATGACCTCCTTCCCGGTGAAGATCGAACTCTCCTTTTTCGTTTTTATCGAAGTTTACACCCCAACTGATCAGTTCTTGTATCTGTGCGGGAGCTTCACGTACGACTTTTTCTACAGCGGTACGGTCACTGATCCAGTCACCGGCAATCATTGTATCTTCAATATGTTTTTCAAAATTGTCTACCAGCAGATTGGTCACTGAGGCCACTCCTCCTTGGGCAAAATAAGTGTTTGCTTCTTCCAGCCCGCTTTTGCAAACAAGGGCAACTTTTCCTTTATGTGCCACTTTTAGGGCAAAACTCATTCCGGCGATACCAGAACCGATTACGAGGAAATCGAACTTTTTAACCATAAGTTTTAGTGTTTATCACCGCAAAGCTACAAAATAAGTTTTTTCGTTGTGCTTTTCGTTGCCATTAATTCATAAATTTACTAACTTTCCGCCAAAAATCTGACAAAATGAACCGTATCTTTCATGCTCGCATTGTCTGGTACCAATATTTCCTGCTGGTTGTATTGGGTGTTAATGCTTTTGGTTTCTTATGGTGTAAGAATATTATATTAGCTACTCTGATGATGTTGTTTCTGATTGTTGTTATCGAACAGATCATACATACTGTTTATACCGTTACGGCAGACGGTCTGCTGTTACTTAATCATGGCCGTTTTATCCGTAAGAAAACCATTCCTATTGCAGAAATTACTTCTATCCGGAAAGTCCATTCTATGAAATTCGGAAGTTTCTCTGTAACCAACTATCTATTGATAGAATATGGAAAAGGGAAATATGCTTCTGTACTTCCGGTGAAAGAAAAGGAATTTATGGAACTGATTGAAAAAACAAGAAACTTAATTTAGTGAACTATGAAATACCAGGTTATTATTATCGGTGGAGGGCCTGCCGGCTATACGGCTGCTGAGGCTGCGGGAAAGCAGGACTGAGTGTGTTGCTTTTTGAGAAACAAAATTTAGGAGGTGTTTGTCTGAACGAAGGGTGTATCCCGACAAAAACGTTACTCTATTCGGCTAAAACCTATGATGGTGCTAAACATGCGTCAAAATATGCTGTAACGGTTCCAGAGGTCTCTTTTGATCTTCCTAAGATCATTGCTCGTAAATCGAAGGTGGTACGTAAACTGGTTTTAGGGGTAAAATCGAAGTTAACGTCCAATAATGTTACTATTATAAGTGGAGAGGCAACCATTTTGGACAAGAATACGGTTCGTTGCGGTGAAGAAACTTATGAATGTGATAACTTAATTCTCTGTACAGGTTCCGAAACTTTTATTCCTCCTATTCCCGGAATCGATAGTGTAAACTATTGGACACATCGTGAAGCATTAGACAATAAGGAGTTGCCGGCTTCACTTGCCATTGTGGGCGGTGGAGTGATCGGTATGGAGTTTGCGTCCTTTTTCAATAGTCTGGGTGTGAAGGTGACCGTTATTGAGATGATGGATGAAATTCTGGGAGGCATGGATAAAGAGCTTTCCGCCCTGTTGCGTGCCGACTATGCAAAGCGGGGCATTCAGTTCCTGTTAAGTACCAAAGTCGTTTCATTGGCACAGACGGAAGAAGGTGCTGTGGTTTCTTATGAAAAGGCCGAAGGGGCAGGAAGCGTGATTGCCGAAAAGCTATTAATGAGTGTGGGACGTCGTCCGGTGACAAAAGGCTTTGGGCTTGAGAACCTTAACCTGCAACGGACAGAACGTGGAAGTATTGTAGTGAACGGGCAAATGGAAAGCTCGTTACCCGGAGTCTATGTTTGCGGTGATTTAACCGGATTCTCCTTATTGGCACATACTGCTGTCCGTGAAGCAGAAGTAGCCGTACATGCAATTCTTGGAAAAGAAGATAGGATGAGTTATGCCGCTATCCCCGGGGTAGTTTATACTAATCCTGAAATAGCCGGTGTCGGGCAGACAGAAGAATCTCTGACTGCAAAAGGCATTGCTTACCGTGCCGTAAAACTTCCCATGGCATATTCCGGACGTTTTGTTGCTGAGAATGAAGGAGTGAATGGAGTATGTAAGGTGCTACTTGGCGAGGATGATACTATTTTGGGAGCACATGTTTTGGGTAATCCTGCTTCTGAGATTATCACGTTGGCAGGGATGGCTGTAGAAATGAAACTGAAGGCAGCCGAGTGGAAGAAGATTGTTTTCCCACATCCTACGGTTGCCGAGATTTTCCGTGAAGCATTATAAGAGTTACAGATTGCAGGTTACGGATTATAGTGGGGTGCAGATTAATCATGCAGCGAACTGCAGTCCGTAACTTGTAGTTTGTCATTCGTAGCTTGTAAGCATTATGAAGAAACTGAACTTATTTATTTTATTCTCTTTTTGTTTTTCGATTATCACTTGGGGACAAGCCAATTTTGCAGCGATTGATTCACTTATTAAAAAAGAACTGCCTCAAGGTTCGGAGGTTGGTATTTCCGTGTATGACCTGACTGCCCGAAAGACACTTTACACCTATCGTGATACCAAACTTTCGCGTCCGGCATCTACCATGAAACTTTTGACTACCATTACTGCGCTTGCCCGGCCGGACGCAGATGAACCTTTTCGTACTGAAGTGTGGTATAAAGGTACAATAGAACATGATACACTTCGAGGAGATATCTATGTGGTTGGCGGATTCGATCCGGAGTTTGATGATGAAGGAATGAATGCATTGGTAGAAGAGGTGATTACTTTCCCTTTCTCGGTATTGAAAGGGAATATCTACGGAGATATATCGATGAAAGATTCTCTCTATTGGGGAAGCGGTTGGGCATGGGATGATACTCCCTCCTCTTTTCAACCTTATCTATCACCATTAATGTATCATAAAGGCATGGTGAAAGTGACAGCTGTTCCGGGGGCGACACGAGGTGACTCGGCACGTTTAAGCTTTGAGCCGTCATCGTCTTATTATACTATGACCAATGAAACTAAAACACGTACATCCTCTGCCGGTAAGTTTTCTGTGTCAAGAGGTTGGTTGGAAAATAAAAATAATCTTATTGTCAGTGGAAATGTAGAGAATAGAAGAATAGGTGATGTAAATGTATATTCTTCGCAGGACTTTTTCATGCATACTTTTGTCGAACGTTTACGTAATAAAGGTATAGAGATTTCCAATCATTATGCTTTCGACAGTTTCCGGTCTGACAGTCTTTCTATCTGTATGGCACGTTGGGAGTGCCCGGTTCAGGATGTGATAGACCAGATTATGAAAGAGAGTGATAATTTGAGTGCGGAAGCACTGCTTTGCCGTTTAGGTGCCCGGGCCACAGGTAAGAAGCAGGTTTCGGCTAAGGACGGAATTGAGGAAATATATCGGTTGATTCAGGATTTGGGACATGATCCGGATAACTATAAGATAGCTGATGGTTGTGGATTGTCCAACTACGACTACCTCTCTCCTGCCCTACTGGTTGATTTTCTGAAGTTTGCTTATTCGCGGACAGATATTTTCCGGAAATTATATAAGGCCCTTCCGGTTGCAGGCATCGATGGAACATTAAAAAATCGGATGAAACAAGGGGCGGCGTTTAAGAATGTACATGCCAAGACCGGTTCTTATACTGCTATCAATACATTAGCCGGTTATCTTAAGATGGCTAATGGACACCAAGTGGCTTTTGCATAATGAACCAGAATATACTTTCAGCCGCTAAAGCAAGGAATTTTCAAAATAAAGTATGTGAGATACTGGCAAACCATCAATGACGAACGATGAACCCTCTGTGGAAACCACAGTCGGTTCATCGTCCCATTGATCGTTAACGGTTTACCATTAATGGTTCATCGTTCATATTCTGCCCAGTTCACGTTTTTCATGTCTCCGCTTTTAGCCAGTTCGGCGTGCATTCCTAAAGCGGCTTGAATGGCATGAGGAGTCTGTGACTTATTACCTGCCAGTTTCAGGTAATCCCATAAAATCTGTTTGTAATCCGGGTGTGCACAATTCTCGATGATTGCTTGTGCTCTCTCTTTCGGACTCTTACCGCGCAGATCGGCTACTCCCTGTTCGGTAATAACGATGTTGACAGAGTGTTCGCTATGATCCAGGTGAGAAACCATCGGAACGATAGAACTGATCTTACCTTCCTTAGCCACTGACGGACAAGTGAAGATAGAGATGTACGCATTACGTGTAAAGTCGCCCGAACCGCCGATACCGTTCATCATTTTGGTTCCGCCAATGTGGGTAGAGTTTACATTACCATAGATATCCGCTTCAATGGCTGTATTGATAGAGATGATGCCTAAACGGCGAACTACTTCGGGCTGTTAGAGATTTCTGACGGACGGAGGATCAGTTTATCACGGAAAAAGTCCATATCGTCATATATACCCTGCAGACAATCGTTGGTTACGGTCAGCGAACAGGCACTGCCGAATTTTACACGTCCTTCGCGAATCAAACCGATCACAGAGTTCTGGATAACCTCAGTATACATTTCGAAGGCAGGAATTGTTTGGTCACGTCCCAATGCACCCAAAACTGCATTGGCGATGTTGCCTACTCCCGATTGTAACGGAAGGAATGTAGAAGGAATGATACCGCGTTTCATATCGGCAGCCAGGAAGTCGGCTACGTTCTGACCGATTTTATCGGTGATAGGATCGGCTGCTGCAAATGAGCGGGCTTCGTCGGGCCAGTTTGTCTCTACTATACCTACAATTTTTTTCGGATCGACCTGTATGTAAGGTAGTCCGATGCGGTCACTTGGTTTATAGATCGGAATTTCACGGCGATAAGGCGGATCGAGTGGTTCGTATACGTCATGCATTCCCATCATGTTTTTGCTGTGTGCACTGTTCAGTTCGACAATGATCTGGTCGGCCAGGCGGCAGACGGTCGGAGCAATTCCGCCGGCAGCGTCAGATAAATTTTTCCGTCCGGAGTTACTTCGCAGGCTTCGATAATGGCTACATTCACTTTTCCCATGAATCCGTAGCGTACCTCTTGTGCCATTTGTGAAAGGTGAATGTCATTATAGGCAATCTCACCGTTGTTCACAGCTTTACGGAAATCGGGGTTGGTAGTGTAAGGGGCACGATAGCGGATGGCTTTTACACGTGATAATATACCGTCACATGAATCTCCGGTAGAGGCTCCGGTAAAGATGCCGATTTGGAAAGGATTTCCTTTTGCGTGTTCCGCTTCCGCTATTTTTGCTATTTCGGAAGTGACCGCTTTGGCCGTTCCTGCGGGTGTGAAACCGCTGAGGCCGATGTTGTAGCCATGTTTGACAAGGCTGGCAGCTTCTGCTGCAGAAATGGATTTGAATGCCATAATTATAGTATTATTTTCGTGTTAGGAATAATTATTTCAATATTTTCTATTTAGAATTTCGGACCAGATAATGGCTTTTCGGGCTTCTTCAGCCGAATGAATAGTAAATTCCGGGTCGTTGGCCGGAGTCGTTTCTATTTTCTGAGAAACTGTTTTGTTCTTTTTTACTTCCACTTTCTGAGAAGTGGATTGGGAGTGTAACGGTTGGTATTTTCGCGTGACTTTCAGGACTTCCGGTTCTTCAGTATCCGGAATGGGTACGAAAGGTTTTTGGGCAGATCTTTCTGTTTTGCTCTTTTTGATCTGTCTGATAAGAGGTAATGCGAAAGCAGCCATAATGACGAGGACTTTTACAATATCATCCATAGTACTTTTATTTTCTACAGTCCGCCAAAGTTATACATTTAATCTGATTGATACCAATATTTTGGCATGAAAAAAGGGCAGCTTCACAGCTCCCCTTAATTTTTTTAACCTAAACCTTAACTATGAAAAAATCTAATGTTTCTTTCATTGCACAAATGTGTGAAATAAAATTAATAGTGCCAAATCCTTACGCCATAAATGTTTGTTCTATTAACATAAATTATCCTTTTAGCTCTAAATTGATAAGTTAAGGTGTTATTTTGGTTTCATTTTACAACTTTTTGAGGATGAAGCAGTATCTTTGCGGACGCAAATTTAAATTCTGAATTTATGAACGAATTGACGGGAGCGGACTTTAAATCCGCAACTGCTGATGACAACAAGAAGTTGTTTATCGAGACTTATGGCTGCCAAATGAATGTGGCAGATAGTGAAGTAATCGCCTCTGTGATGCAAATGGCGGGTTATTCGGTTGCCGAAACGCTGGAAGAGGCTGATGCGGTGTTTATGAATACCTGTTCTATCCGTGACAATGCCGAACAGAAGATTTTGAATCGTCTGGAGTTCTTTCATTCGATGAAGAAGAAAAAGAAGCACCTTATTGTAGGTGTATTGGGGTGTATGGCCGAGCGGGTAAAAGATGATCTGATAGAACACCATCATGTGGACCTTGTAGTAGGACCGGATGCTTATCTGACTCTTCCTGAGTTGATTGCTTCGGTAGAGGCCGGTGAGAAGGCAATGAATGTAGAACTTTCGACTACTGAAACCTACCGGGATGTGATTCCTTCGCGTATCTGTGGTAACCATATCTCCGGATTTGTATCCATCATGCGCGGATGCAATAACTTTTGTACCTATTGTATTGTGCCTTATACCCGTGGACGTGAACGTAGCCGGGATGTGGAGAGTATATTGAATGAAGTGGCCGATTTGGTATCAAAAGGTTACAAAGAGATCACTCTGCTGGGGCAGAATGTAACTCTTATCGTTTTGAGAAGGAGGGGGGGAAGTAGTTACTTTCCCAATGTTACTTCGTCTGGTGGCTGAGGCTGCACCGGGAATACGTGTCCGTTTCACCACTTCGCATCCCAAAGATATGAGTGATGAAACCTTGGAGGTGATTGCACAGGTTCCTAACGTATGCAAACACATTCACCTTCCCGTACAAAGCGGAAGTTCGCGTATCCTGAAATTGATGAATCGCAAATATACGCGTGAATGGTATCTGGACCGGGTAGCGGCGATCAAACGTATTGTGCCCGATTGCGGACTTACTACCGATATATTTTCCGGCTTCCATTCCGAAACGGAAGAAGACCATCGGGAATCACTTTCGTTGATGGAAGCTTGTGGTTATGATGCAGCATTTATGTTTAAATATTCGGAGCGTCCCGGTACTTATGCTTCCAAGCATCTGGAAGACAACGTTTCCGAAGAGATAAAAGTCCGTCGGCTGAATGAAATCATTGCTTTGCAGAATCGTTTGTCGGCCGAATCCAATAATCGTTGCATCGGTAAAACGTACGAAGTGTTGGTTGAAGGTGTTTCGAAGCGTTCACGCGACCAGCTGTTCGGCCGGACCGAACAGAATAGGGTAGTGGTATTCGACCGCGGTACCCATCGGATAGGTGATTTCGTGAATGTGAGAATCACGGAGGCCAGTTCTGCCACATTGAAGGGTGAAGAAGTCTTCAGCTAATCCGGGTTTTTGTATATAAGATAAAAAGGTGTAGTCATCAGGAAGGTATGACTGCACCTTGTTTGTTATATGGCTACATTGTTTTATCTTTGTGCGTACCTTAGAAAATAGAACACTATGAAGAACAAATTATTTATTTTATTTGCATTTTGTATTTCAGTCCATGTTTATGCTCAACAGCCCTCCAGGGAGATACCTTTAAAATATGGAGCTACCAATATTGGCAAACGTCAGGATGATGCTATGAAGCGGTTTCGCAACAATCGCCTGGGAGAGTTTATTCATTGGGGACTGTATGCTATTCCCGGTGGCGAATGGAAAGGTAAAGTATATAATGGGGCTGCCGAATGGCTGAAATCATGGGCTAAAGTCCCTGCTGCCGATTGGCTGGAATTGATGAAACAATGGAATCCTGTTAAGTTCGATGCCAGACAATGGGCCCGGATGGCCAAAGAGATGGGAGTGAAATACGTTAAGATTACGACAAAACATCATGAAGGTTTCTGTCTCTGGCCCAGTCAATACAGTCAGTATACCGTAGCGCAGACGCCTTATAGAAAAGATATCTTAGGTGAATTGGTGAAAGCCTACAATGATGAAGGTATCGATGTACATTTCTATTTTTCGGTGATGGATTGGAGTCATCCGGATTATCGTTATGAGATTACATCGAAAGAAGACAGCATTGCTTTCAGCCGTTTTCTGACTTTTACCGACCATCAGTTGAAGGAACTGGCTACCCGTTATCCGACAGTCAAAGATTTCTGGTTTGACGGAACTTGGGATGCAAGTATCAAGAAGAACGGTTGGTGGACAGCTCATGCCGAACAAATGCTGAAAGAACTTGTACCGGGAGTTACCGTTAATAGCCGGCTTCGTGCCGATGATTATGGTAAGAGCACTTTGACAGTAATGGCCGTCTTATGGGAGATTATGAGTCGGGATATGAACGGCGTCTTCCCGATCCGGTAAAAGACTTACAAGTGACTAAGTGGGACTGGGAGGCTTGTATGACTGTTCCTGAAAATCAGTGGGATATCACAAAGATTGGTCGTTGAGCTATGTTAAAACCCGATAGAGGTGATCGATCGCATTGTGCATGCGGTGTCGATGGGAGGAAATATGGTAGTGAATTTCGGTCCTCAGCCCGATGGAGATTTCCGTTCGGAAGAGAAAGAGTTGGCGATGGCATTGGGGTGCTGGATGAAGAGGTATGGTGAATGTATATATGGATGCGACTATGCCGGATGGGATAAGCAGGACTGGGGATACTATACCCGTAAGGGGCAAGAGGTATACATGGTTGTATTTAATCGCCCCTATTCGGGGCTTCTTAAAGTAAAGATCCCCAAAGGTACCGAAATAGAAAGAGCCGTTTTGCCGGATGGACAGGTGGTAAAGGTAACTGAAACTGCCCGGAATGAATATAATGTGGCCATGCCTTCGCAAGATCCGGGTGAGCCGTTTATAATCAAACTACAAGTTAAGGAGGCTTCCGGAGCAGCAGACGGATATCGGGACGCATTAACGTAACGGTACCCCCGTCACGCTATGCACTTGCTTTAACAAACCATTAAAATAAAATATCATGAGAAAACTATCTTATTTAATCATCGTGTGCTTATGCCTGTGCAGTGGTGTCATTCCTCTGATGGCACGTCAGGTCACGGCTTTCAATACCGGCTGGCAATTTAAGAAAGGTCCTTTTGCTACAGATCCGATGCGGGCCGCCTCCCAATGGGATGGAAAGTGGGAAACGGTCGAAATTCCACATACCTGGAATGCCATGGATATGCAGGTACAGTCGGGCTCTTTCTACGAAGGGGCAGGCTACTACCGCAAAACACAGTTCTTTCCCCACGACCTGGAGGGTAAGCGTGTTTTTTTGCGTTTCGAAGGGGTAGGAGCCTGTGCCGAAGTGTATGTCAACGGGAAACTGACAGGTACGCACAAAGGTGGTTATTCTGCCTTTGCATGCGAAATAGGTACAGCGCTCAAACTCGGTGCCGAGAATGAAATCATTGTTAAAGCCGACAATAAAGCCCGTCCCGATGTAATTCCGGTCAATCAAAACCTTTTCGGTGTCTACGGCGGTATTTATCGTCCCGTATGGCTGATTGTAACCGAACAGAATAACATAACGGTTACCGATTGTGCCTCGCCGGGTGTCTACATCACCCAAAAGGATGTATCGAAGAAATCGGCCGATATCACCGTAAAAGTAAAATTGGATAATGCAGGACTTCAACCTGCTGCTGTAACACTCGAAAACACTATTTATACGCAGGAGGGTCAGAAAGTCGGTACACACAGCCGGTCGTTTGACTTGAGTCCGCAAGGAACACAAACTTATTTGTCCACTTTTAAACTGAAGAACCCACATCTCTGGCAGGGACGTAAAGATCCGTATCTTTATAAAGTTGTCTGCAGGCTGATGGCAGACGGAAAAGTAATCGATGAAGTGGTGCAGCCTCTCGGGGTGCGTAAGTATGAGATAGTAGCCGGGAAAGGCTTTTTCCTGAACGGAGAGAAGTACCCGATGTATGGTGTGACCCGTCATCAGGATTGGTGGGGATTGGGTAGCGCCCTTAAAAACGAACATCACGATTTCGATTTGGCTGCCATTATGGATGTGGGAGCCACTACTGTCCGTTTTGCCCACTACCAGCAATCAGACTACCTTTATTCCCGCTGTGATACATTGGGACTGATTATTTGGGCCGAAATACCTTGCGTGAACCGGGTGACCGGATACGAAACTGAGAATGCGCAAAGCCAGCTTCGCGAATTGATCCGCCAGAGTTTCAATCATCCTTCCATTTATGTATGGGGGCTTCACAATGAAGTATATCAACCACATGAGTATACAGCTGCATTGACCCGTTCTCTCCATGATCTTGCCAAGACAGAAGATCCGGACCGTTACACCGTTTCGGTCAATGGGTATGGTCACATGGATCATCCGGTCAACCTGAACGCAGACATACAGGGTATGAACCGTTATTTTGGCTGGTACGAGAAAAAGATACAGGACATCAAGCCATGGGTGGAACAACTTGAAAAAGACTATCCCTATCAAAAATTGATGTTGACCGAATATGGTGCCGATGCGAATCTGGCTCATCAGACCGAATACCTTGGGGATGCCCTGAATTGGGGAAAGCCTTTTTATCCGGAAACATTTCAGACTAAGACACATGAGTACCAGTGGAGTATTATCAAAGACCATCCGTACATCATTGCTTCTTATCTCTGGAATATGTTCGATTTTGCCGTACCTATGTGGACTCGTGGCGGTGTGCCTGCCCGTAACATGAAGGGCTGATTACCTTCGATCGTAAAACAAAGAAAGACTCTTATTTCTGGTATAAAGCCAACTGGAGCGAAGAGCCGGTGCTCTATCTCACACAGCGTCGCAATGCCGATCGTGAAAAGCGAACGACAGCCGTTACCGTTTATTCCAATATCGGAACTCCGAAAGTATACTTGAATGGACAGGAACTGAGTGGTATTCGCAATGGCTATACCGATGTACATTATGTGTTTGACAATGTATCACTTGCCGACGGAAAAAATATACTGAAAGCTGTAGTCTCAACTAAGGGGAAGGAATATACTGACGAGATTGAATGGAATTATTCCGGCGAGAAAAACAGGGAAATCGATTCATATGAAAATAAGAATGAACATTCGGGCTTTTGATCGTAGATTTCAAAATTTCCTACGAAAAATATATTTTGATCTTCCATCTTCCACCTCCTGTTTTTAAGGACCGAATAGATCATAAATTTCTGATAAACAGATAAAAATCCGAATTTTTATCTGTTTATATCCATTATTGTATTTTGTTTTTCTCGTTATCTTTAGTGAAAGTGGTCTTTTCTTTATCTCGTCCCGCATACCTGTGCCCATTGTCCCGGGTACACAGGCCCATCAGCCTGGGTATGCGGCCGATGAGCCCGGGTATATGGACTCAGATAATGATGCCATATAAGGAAATAACATTCTTATTGTAAGCGTGTTATGAAAAGAAGATTATTAACTTGTTTTCTTCTGAATTTGCTTTTTGAAAGGAGTATAAAGCCGTATAACTTTAGAAAACCTCTTTAATATATTGTGTAGGTGGAACTTTATAGAATTTCTTAAATCGTTTTCCGAAATATTTGGCATTACAAAAGCCTAGAAAAGTCGCTATTTCCGTAACTGTATATTGTTGGGTAACCAATAAAATTTTAGCTTTATTCATTTTGAAATAATGCATGTATTCTGTAGGTGTCTTGTCTGTAATTTCTTTTATTTTGGTGTAGAATTTGGTACGACACATTCCCATATCGGCACTTAACATGTCAACTGTATAGCTTTCTGTTGAAAGATTCTTTTCCAGAAGCTTGTTCACTTTGTTTATGAACAGTGCGTCCTCTTCACTTTTTGCAGTTGGTGAAGGCAGATTGTCCGACAGGTTTTTCTCCAGGAGTTTCATGATACGTTCATGCTTATTGATAAGTATTTGTATATCCATTTTGAGTCTGCAAATATTGATTGCGCGCGGTTCCAATTTATCTACTCCACAGTCCGCATGGGCAAGATAACTTCCGTTATCATTGTTACTGATCAGGAGAATGACAGGAATATGAACCATGCTTGTATTCGATTTTATTTTAGAACAGATTTCCTTGCCGCGTATGCCGTTTACCGTTTCGTCAATAACGATAATATCCGGTAGCCGATCTCCCGAGAAATGTAATATCTGTTCCGGATTTTCAAGGATCGTTATTCTGAAAAGTATGGAGAACGCCTTATGCAAATAGTTGCTTAACTCTGTATCTGCCATAACCAGCAGTATGTGATGCTGTTTTTTATCGGGACGGATGATTTTATCATCTTTCATTACAGGAGGCACTACTTCCGGACATTGGATGGTATTACAATATCCGTTGATAGGTACAGTAACCCGGAGAGTTATTGACCGTCCGTGATAGCTGCCAATCAACTTTCCACCATGTAAGCGGATTATCTTTTTTATAATTTGAAGACTTCCGCAATAGTGTATTAACATAAATGTAGAGATGAACGAAAGCATCTTTTTGTGACTTTGCCTGCATTCCGGTCCATTGGTTATCTGGAGGTTCCAATGCTTGATGCTGTGTGACACGTCCATATTTATGCAGCCTTTGCAAGGTGTGGCTTCTATCATTTTATTCAGCAGGCATTGCAGAGCGGCAGTCATCGTTATTTCGTCCACCCGGCAACTGATATAACTGAAGTCTTTATTAATATTTAATTTTATTTGACGAGTATCGGCGTACGCCCGGCATTGGTTGACGATTGAGGTTATAAAAGTGTAAAGTTCGAATTCAATGGGAGAGGAGCCCGGATGCAGTTCATTCTCCTTATCGTCGAATACCGCAATGTTCTGGTAGCAACTCATAATATGACTGGTGTATCTGAGTATCCGCTTTACTTTTTGGGATGTAGATTCGGAGAGACTGTCCGAAATGATTTCTTCCAGTAGGTGGTGGATCAAAGTTAGCGGTGTCTGAGTTTTATGGGTTATGTTTAAGATCAGTCTCAGCTTTTCGTGAGGAAATAGCTTTGTGCTGTATACCATTCGGTAATATACGATAAGGGAGATAAGTAACCCTATTGCCAGGCCCTCAATAGGATAAGACCATGACGGTTGCCATAAGAACATTGGAATAATGGTGGCCGTTTGAAACTGACTCGCGAAACTTTCATTCATTTCAATAAGTGTATTGGTTGGGTTACAGGGGCATGCGTAATTAAATTGTATGTCCATTAAGATAATTAGTAAGAAAGTGAGAATTGATTTCATAATTATAGCTAGATAAATTTTAATTTTATGTTCCTATTTGATCTATGGTTTTTTATACATTTTTTATTCCTGTGAATATCTTAACTATTGTTGTTGCTGCAAGTATATGATTTTTTGAACATCCTGATTGGGTATAATCTTTCAAAAGAAATGGGTAATATTTGGTGCAGAATTGCGATGTATATCTTTTTCGTAATAAAGATCCTTTTGTCATGAGGAGTTATTTATTATTTTGAATTGTCAAGTCTCTTTCTCTCTTTTATGCCCGAATGGTCCTATTTTATATGTTTTTTATTCCTATTTAGATGTCGATTGGCTATATTGAAGATGCTATATAGGGCTTATTGGGTGGGTAGAAAGAAACCTCCAACGGGGTATTTTCTCTAGTTGAATCAGATTCAATTTAGGGATGCCTCTTCTCTATATGTAATACCTGTCTTATGCAACTATCTTTTGGATTATAAGTTGCTGATATACTGATGAAAATATCTGTTTTTGATTTTTGGATATGATAATTTTTTTTTGATTGAAATGGATATCTTGGTCAATCCAAATTCATAAAAATAGTAGTATAATCAAGGCTGATGCGATTGTGTCAAGTGTTAATTCGATGTGCTAATTGAGGTTAAATATAGATTATTACTTATTATTACCTGTATATGGGGTAAATATCGACATTGTAATACTATGTAATAAATTGTAATACACTGAAATATACCCATAATGTAAAGGTTTCTTTTTAAAGGGAAAATATTAAAGTAATCTGAATTTGATATGAAAAATAAGACAGTGGCAAACATCTGCTTTTTTGTGCCTGTTTGAGGCAAATATTTGAAGGCCTGCTTACCAGCATCAACAATGGGCCAATTGTGAGTTTATTCTCTGTCAGTCAGTGAAATCTATGAGGGAACTTTGAGATAATATTGTAAAGTATTACATTTGTTTGCAAAAACAAACAGTGATGAAACGTTCTAGGTTATTTTTATGGATTTTTGGGATATTGATGCAAGCATTTTTAATTAGTATGCACTTCTATCAGAGGAACATGGAAGCAATGTATGCCGAAACCGAGTATCTTCTGAAGGAAGTTTTGAATGAGGAACTACACAGAAGGCAGCAAGAATTGAATCTATTTTATATCTCCAAAGTAACAATCGATACTATTCCTTTAACGATTCGTGTTACAACAAGTAAGGGAGTCAAGACTTTTACTGTTGATGCTAAAAAGAGTAAAAAGAATATTTCTCAAAGTATGGCAGAGCGGTCTTGGCATTCAGCTGCTTGTATGAAGAGTCGTTTGTCTACAGATACTTTAAATTTGCTTTGGAATAGAAGCTTAAAAGCCAGCAAATTTTTGCTAAAACCGATGTACATATAACCACAACTCATTTAGATAATACTATTTCTTATTGTAAATGTAAGAATTGCAAAGATTATTGTTTTGGAACGCATAAATTCACTTTTTATGTGGGAAATAGATGCGAAATCGAGGTTATAGCTTTTTGCTCTTATTTAACCTGAATAATTCATAGTCTCCACAAAAAAGAGAACGCCCTTCTTGTATATTTGCAAGAAAAGCATTAACTTTAAGGTGTTAAAAATAAACTTAATACCGGCGTTCTCATGTGCAAAGATACAACAAA